>JAAGKN010000603.1_pt1 | contig 73729 bp, 65 predicted proteins | sample 6206371 | NCBI WGS metagenome assembly JAAGKN01 (sample SAMN11533720, study PRJNA540317) | gut metagenome | isolation source: fecal pellets from male and female animal of same cohort | host: Peromyscus leucopus | place: USA:CA | collected 2017 | reverse complement strand
TTTTTTTTTTTTGATAAATTGGGGATATTAAAGCCGTCCGTATCCCTCTGCCCTCCCGTGATTATTTCTTGTTAAAAAGGGATATGGAAACGTTTAACAAGGAGTAAACGATGAAAAAACTTTTAATGTTGTTGTTGCCGTTAATATGCGGTATAGGCCAGGCGGAAGAACTAAAATTTGTAACGGTACTCTCTTCCCCGGTGGGCACGTTTAACCAGTTGGAAGCGGTAGACAGTGAAACGACTGCCAAATCCCCGGTAATCAACTTTTGCACCGGGCTCGGCAATGGCGGGACGATAACCCTGCAAGGACCAGCACATCCCGAGGCCGGTACGTTAAACTTATCCAGTGGAACCACGCTTGGCGGAAACGGGAAAGATTATGTTTTAAGAGAACTTACGGTGAATGCGGGCACGCTGAAAGGGAGCCGCTTGCTGGCAAGTGTGGTACAAGTGCAAAACAGGGCGTACGGGAAGTCCGAAAACTTGTATAGCAATGATTTAACGGTGGCAGGCGCGAAGACAAAAAATCTGACGGTAGCGTCCGGCAATGACCTTTCCCAAATTACCTATGATTCTGGCGTAACGGACCCTGGAATGGTATGGAGCAACCAGTACCAGGGTGATAAAGCGTGCGGGGCTAATTGTAAGGACCAGTATTTGCTGAAACAAAAGGGAACTCATTGCCGGATACCGGGGATGATGATTCTGATAAAAAAATGTGTATAGTGAAGCTGGAGTGGAGAGAGAAAAAAGTTGAGAATGCATTTTTAGCTGATGGGCGCTGTTTTGACGCTACCAAAGAGTGGACAATTCCTCTCCCCCGGCCAACTAAAAGCTGTGCGCTAGAGGAAGACTGTAACTGTGTCGATGGAGAATGGGTTATAGTAACGGATTATTATTTTAATTGTTCTTTGAATGATACTCCTAGTGGTAAAACTTGTTGGGGGAAGGTTGAAAAAGAGGGCGGATTGTGGGGAAAATGCAGAAGAGAAAATCCTCATGCTTGTCTTCCTGCAGATACTATCCCCTTCCGCCCTGAGAATATTTCAAGAGCAGGTTTTAGTTGTACTGCTCCTGCGGGGGACTGGTCCTTTGTGGTGTCAGGCGAATTAGAGGATAGAGATTTTTCGTTGCCAACTGGAATGGGCCTATAAATTAAAAATAAACAGCCCCGGGGATTTCCCCGGGGCTGTTTATTTTTAGTTACAAAATCATCATACTGTCGCCGAATGAGTAGAAGCGGTATTTCTTTTCCACCGCTTGCAGGTAGGCTTCATAAATAAAATCTTCCCCGGCGAAGGCCGACGTCATACACAGCGGCGTGGAATCCGGGAAGTGGAAGTTGGTAATCAGACAGTCAATCGCTTTAAATTGGTAGCCGGGATAAATAAATAAGTCCGTCCACTTTTTGCCGGGGTGGGTGATGTGGTTTTCATCCGTAAAGCTTTCCAGCGTGCGCGTGCTGGTCGTCCCGCACGAAAAAACGCGTCCTCCCGCTTGCCGTACGGCGTTAAGCGTGGCGGCTGTTTCGGGCGATACTTCGCCCAGTTCCGCCAGCATATGGTGTTCTTCCGGCTCGCCGCGCAAAGGTTTAAAAGTGCCCCATCCCACGTGCAGTGTAATATAACAAATTTTTACGCCTTTATCCGTCAGCTTTTGCAAAAGTTCCGGCGTAAAATGAAACCCCGCCGTCGGCGCGGCGATAGAGCCTTTATATTTGGCGTAAACGGTTTGATAGCGCTCTTTATCCGTTTCTATGCTGGCGGAGAGCCCGTTGTGTTTGCGGGCTTTTTCAATATATTGCGGCAAGGGCATCAGGCCGTGCGCGTCGCAAAACGGCAGGATGTCGTCTTGATTGAACTCTAAAAGCGCTTCATTGCTTTCCGTTTTGCCTATGGCTTTGGCGGTCAGCCCGTCCCCAAAATCAAGCGTCATTCCTTCTTTATAATCGCGCGTTAACACGGCCCAGGTGCGGGCGTTTGCGGTTGGGCGTACGAGTAAAACCTCCACTTTGCCGCCTGTCGGTTTGTGGGCGAATAATTTGGCGGGGAATACTTTGGTGTTATTGATTACCAAGGCGTCGCCCGGGTTGAAGTATTCGTGGATATCGTGAAAGATGCGGTGCTCAATTGTATGCGTATCTCTGTGGAGCACCATTTGGCGGGAGCTGTCCCGCGGGGTTGCGGGTTGTTTTGCGATAAGCGGATCTAAATCCAGTTGTTTAAAGCGTTCAAAAGCCATATAAAAGTCCTTATTTAATTTCGGCGATTTTTGCGCCGGGATAATAATTTTTTAAAATTTTGCGGTAATCTTTGCCGCCTTTGGCCATACCGTTTGCTCCGTCCTGGCACATACCTACGCCGTGGCCGTAGCCTTTGCCTTCAAAATGTACGTCGTTTTTACGCACGGACACTTTACTTATTTTACAGCTGCGGATACCCGTTGCCAAACGGAATTTTCCGCACGCCACGGTTTTGGAGCCTTTGGAGGTGCGAATCGTTAAATTGGTGGCGCGCCCGGTATCTGTTTTGCGGGCGATTTTAATGCTTTTAAGGGTTCCTGTAAGCCCTGCGGTTTTTGCGTAGGCCAATACTTTGGCGTGCGAAACATTCATCTGCCACGAGTGGCTTTTGGAGTGCGCGTCGTACTTGCAGGACGCGCCGGACAGCGGTTTGATGGAGGTTGCCCCCGGGTTCCAGCTGCGTACGTCGTCCGTGCCGCCGCCGCAGTTGGCGTGGTAATAGGTGTAAAAGAGTTTTCCTTCGTGGGTTAACACTTGTCCGCGCGTTTCGTCCACCGCTTTGCGCACGGAGTCGTACTGTTTGCCGCCGCCTTTGTACATTTGGCTGCGTACGTCGCTGTAGAGGTCAAAATTTTTGTTTTTGACGTTTTCCAGGCTTTTAAGCGTATACGTGCGCGCCGCCACCGCCTGCGCTTTTAAGGCCTCAAGCGGCCAGGTGTAGCTCATTTCATACGGCAAAACGCCGTACAGATATGTTTCCAGCGGGGCGTGTTCCACCAAGTGGAAAGCGTTTCCGGCGGGGATAATGAAAATCTTGCCGGAATAAACGTTTTTATTCCACGTTAAAAGCGTATTTTTAGCGGGTTCCAAAATAATGGTTTGGGCGGTTTGCAGCGTACCCAGCTGGATTTTTCCGTTGCCCAAGGCTTTTACGGCCAATGTTCCGGGAGCGGAAACTTTGTATTTATGGGACAGGTCCGGCGTGTATATGTACACGCGGCCCGAGTGCTTGATTTCGGCGTTTTTTTGTTTTTCGGCCAGCAGTACGCGCACCTTTTTATCCGCCGGGGCGTTTTTTGCGGCCGGATCCTGCGACGGTGGATCCGGTTGTTTGTCTTCCGGCGTTTCGGGGGCGGAAATTACGGGGCTTTCGCCTTTGGCGGCGGAAAAATTTTGCCCGCCGCGTCTTTGGGACGGCGCGGCACAAGCCGCCAATACAAATGCGGCCAAAATAAATACAATCGGGGCGCGGAGGGCGTTTTTCATAAGCGTTAAAATAACAGGTCCGCGTGTAATTTGCGGCCCATATGTTCGTAAGCCTTGCGCGTGGCTACGCGGCCGCGGGGCGTGCGCGCGATAAAACCCGCTTTAATCAAGAACGGCTCAATAACGTCCGACAGCGTATCTACGGATTCGGATACGGCAATCGCCAAGTTTTCCACGCCCACCGGGCCGCCGGAAAAACGGTCAATCAGCGCTTCCAAAATGCGCTTATCCATACTGTCAAGCCCTTCGGAGTCTATATCTAAAGAATCCATCGCCGTCTGGGCGATGTCAAACGTAATAACCCCGTTGCCTTTTACTTGGGCAAAATCGCGCGCGCGGCGCAGCAGGCGGTTGGCGATACGCGGCGTACCGCGGGAACGTTTGGCCAGTTCGGTTAGGCCTTCGCGGTCCGCGTCTATATTTAAAAGGCGCGCGGAGCGTTCCAAAATATCGGTAATTTCCGGCACTTCATAAAAACCAAGGTTGAAAACGATGCCAAAGCGGTCGCGCAGCGGGCCGGTAAGCAGGCCGGAGCGCGTCGTCGCGCCCACCAACGTAAAGCGCGGAACGGCCAGTTTAAGCGTTGTGGAGCCGGCGCCTTTGCCGGTGTTAATAAAAAAAGTGAAATCTTCCATCGCCGGGTATAAGGCTTCTTCCACGGCGGGGTTAAGGCGGTGGATTTCGTCTATAAACAAAATGTCGCCTTCGGAAAGTTCCGTTGTCAGCATAGCGGCCAAGTCGCCGGGGCGGGCCAGTACGGGGCCGGAGGTTACTTTAATGTTTACGCCCATTTCGTGTGCCAAAATGTTGGCCAGCGTCGTTTTGCCCAGGCCGGGCGGCGCGTAAAAAAGGCAGTGGTCCAACGCTTCTTTGCGGGATTTGGCGGCCTCAATAAAAATATGCAAATTATCTTTTAATTTTTGCTGGCCCACAAATTCGTTTAGCGAAGCGGGGCGCAAGGCGGCTTCAAACCCGGCGGATTCGTCGGGCAGTTGGGTAACGTCTAAAATTTCGTTTTGGTTGCTCATTTTTTAAGTACCCGCAGGGCTTCCGGGATTAATTTTTCCAGCGGTTCGTTGGGGTTAACGCCTTCGGCCTCAAGTTTTTCCATTGCGCGGCGCGCTTCGGCGGCGGAATAACCCAGCGCCCCCAGGGCTTCCATTACGCCGCTTAAGTAAGGGGCTTCGTCCAATACTTTAATTTTGCTCGTACCCTGAACGGATAACGCATCCATTTTGTCTTTTAACGAATTAATCAGTTTTTCGGCGGTTTTTGCCGTAAAACCGAAAATTCCCGTTAAAATTTTAGGGTCGCGTTTAATAATGGCGTTATGGAAGTCCGCCACCGAGCGCAGGGCTTTGTTTAAAAATTCCAGGGCTTTTTTGGGGCCCGTGTTGGGGATGGCGGTTTTAAAAAGCGTCCAAAGTTCTTTGTCTTCTTTGGTTAAAAAACCGTAAAGAACGGTTCCGTCGTAGGGGGAAATAGATTCCGCCACATAAAACGCGGCTTTCTGCCCGGCTGTAAGCTCCAGCGCGCTGCCGTGGGCGAGGTTAACCTCGTACCCCACACCGCCGCAGAGGATGACAGCTCCGTCTTCTTTTACTTCTAAAATTTCACCTTTTAAATACGCTATCATATTTCCATTTTAGCATATTCGCGGTAGGGGTCTTTCTCCAATTAAGAAAATGATTTATTGTCTGTTGGGAAAACCGCCGGCTGTGCCGTTGGTTCAGCAAAGGTTACACCGTTAAAAGGGGCGGTTTGGCGACGGCAGCGCCCGGGAATCTAGTACAAAAATGGAGGGGTTGATTTGTTTTTTTTTTTTGATATAAAAGAAATAGCGGGTTGTTTTTTGGCCGTTGAGGATTAAAATATAATTGTAGGCCTGAAATCGCTTGCTGAGGAGGTTATTATGAAAAAAGGGTTTACCTTAATTGAATTGTTAGTTGTCGTGCTTATTATTGGTATTTTGTCTTCCATCGCTTTGCCGCAGTACCAAAAAGCGGTGGATAAAGCCCGCGGCGCGGAAGCGTTGACCGTTTTAAACGCTATGGAAAAAGCCCAAACCGTGTATTACTTGGAAAATAGAGCATTTACCGATAATATAAGCGATTTGGTAATTGAGTTGCCGGAAATGAAACATTTTTATGGCTCTACCCCAGGGGGAAATCCTTGGCGTTTGATTGCCCGTAAAGGGGATGCCCAGGTGCTGTTAGACAGATGGGGCTCCGGCGGCAAAGCGTATTTCCAGCGTTACTGTCTGGGAAGCGATTGCAAGAACTATTTTTCTTGCTCTACGATCAGCGTAGGCTGCGGCGGCAGCTACAGCCGTTGTAACTTATAATCTGCTAAATTTCCAAGAGGGATCCCGGCCGGTTTTCCGACCGGGATTTTTAATGCAAAATAGAGGGGTTGACGCGTTTTTTTTTTTTGATATAACTGGGATAACGGGTTGTTTTTTAGGTTGTGAAGATTTATAATATAATTGTAGGCCTGAAACAACACGCTAAGGAGGTTATTATGAAAAAAGGGTTTACCTTAATTGAATTGTTAGTTGTCGTGCTTATTATCGGTATTTTGTCTTCCATTGCTTTGCCGCAGTATCAAAAAGCGGTAGACAAAGCCCGCGGCGCGGAAGCGTTGACCGCTGTAAATGCTTTGGAAAAAGCTCAAACCGTGTATTACTTGGAAAATAGAGAGTTTGCATATAATCCCAATGATTTAGCCATTGAAGTCCCTGCGTTAAAACATTTTGGGTCTGATTCTTATTTTTATGGTGGCTCTCAGGCTTTTTACGCTAGAAAGGGATCTGCTACTCTTTATTTCAAACCTTATGTTTCAAATGGCAAGCCTCAGTTTGAACGTTATTGCTATGGTAACGATTGCCAAAACTATTTTGCTTGTAAGTTTGGGACTGGCTCCACTTGCTATTTCTAATCTTGTAACAGGATTAAAATCCCGGTGTGAAAAACGCCGGGATTTTTATATGTTTATATTATGAAAAAAATTATTCTTAAAATTTTAAAAATCGCAATCGTTATTTGTATCGCGGCGTTTATTTATTTCCGTACGCGGTTGTTTAATATGGCGTACGAGTACGACGAACTGTTTACGGCTATAACGTCCGATCCGTCCGTCCCGCTTTCGTGGATTTATAACAACTGGCTGATTGTGGACGTCCATCCCCCGCTTTACAATATCCTTTTGTGGATATGGAACCATTTTGTGCCGTTCGGGCCGGAACTATGGCTTAGAATGCCCAGCTTTTTACTGGGGTTAGGGGCGCTCGCGTGCGGTTGGTTTTTATTTCCTAAACGTTTTGGCAAAACGGCGCGCTTGCTGTTTATGGCGTTTTTATCCTGCAATTTGTATATGACGGTATACGGCCAGCACGCGCGGTCGTATATGCTGGTGCTGATTTTGTCCATCCCGCTTACGTTTTTATTTTTGGATATGTCCCGCGCTATTTGGAAAAAACGCGAAATTTCCGCCCGTCAGTGGGCAGTCTTCGGCATTTTGTCGCTGCTTCTGTCGTGGAGCCATTATTTTGGAGCGTTGTTGTTTGGATGGTTTTCGGTATTTTTGTTTCTTCAGGCCTTATATTGTAAACGCAATTTAAAATGGTTTATGGTTGTGCCGTGTTTGGTGTTTGTGGCGTTTTTGCCGTGGCTGGTGCCTAACTTTATGGCCCAGCTGGATTACCAGCGTTTTAGTGGTAACTGGTGGGCGAGCGCCTCTACTTTTGGGCATTCTTTGATGGAAATGATTGCGTTCTTTTTTACGTCTATGACGGGGTACGTTCTGGTGTGCCTGATGGCTTTTTCCGGCGCGTATTTTGCGTATCGCAGACGCAAACAAATTGGCGATATTGCTCATATCCGGGAAGTATTGCTTTTGTGCGGCGTAATCGCGGCAGTACTTATTTCCGTTGCGTTGGTATCCATTCGCACCTATCTGTTTATCGGGCGGTATTTTACGGTTATTCTGCCTTCTCTCTATCTTGTTTGCGGGATACTTATTGCCCCGTTGCTGCGCAGAAGCGTGATTATCAGCGCCATATTTGTGGCGTTTGTGATAATGAACACCGCTATTTTTTGGCGGCCCGTATTCTTTTGGAAACGCCCATAATGCCCTCCCGCTTGGTCAGCCAGTTTTACCGGGATTATTTTAAAGGCAAGCCGATGTTTGTTATTGCGCTGGAAGCGTTTCCGCCGCCCTCTATGCCGGCGATGTATGGGTTTTATGTAAATAAGGTATACGGCTTAAATGTGCCCGTAACTGAACTTTTTTCCTTGCCGGAAGAGATGCGCGACGCCGCATTGCAACACCGTGAAAACGCATTTATTTGGATGCCCAACTGCTCTCCCGCCAAGTTGGAAACGGTGTCTAAATCTTGGAACCGGGCCATTGGCATTTACGGCAAGCTGGGAAGCGTTTGCCTGTTGGAAGTTTCGGAAAAAGGGGACTTGCAGCCCTCCCACTGGAGCCCCGGCACAATAGCAACCGGGCAAGTGAAATAACGGTTGATTTTTGGCTTGCAGTTTTTTAAACTATTAGAAGCAAGTTCAGGAGGAATATTATGAATAAAGGTTTTACCTTAATTGAGTTGTTGGTTGTGGTGCTTATTATTGGCATTTTGTCCGCCATTGCGCTGCCACAGTACGAAAAAGCGGTAGACAAAGCCCGCGGCGCGGAAGCGGTAACGGCCGCTAAAACGCTGACGGATTCCGTTAATCTGTATTTTTTAGAGAATAGACGATATCCGGATGGGTTTTCCGATTCATCTACTTCAATTCCGTTGACTATTAAAGTTCCGAAACTGACCAATTTTACATATACGGGGCAGGCTAATGGAACTTCCGGTTTTCGGATTGATATTTCCCCTAAAGCGGGTAAAGGTTCCGCTACTTTGACGACGCGCAGTACGCGCGGGAAGCAAACTGTTATTTATTGCCAGGGGGCTGATTGTAAAAACTTTTTCTCTTGCACGGATACCCCTAAAGACGGCAGTGCCGGCCGTGTGGGCGATTGTTATCTCTAAGGTTTTAGGAGTTTAAAAATCCCGGGGCGGTTTTCGCTCCGGGATTTTTTTCGTCAAAACTTTTCTGCGGGGGACTGTTTAGGGCTTGACCCGTTTTTTTTTTTTGATAAACTGGGGTTTGCCGGACGTAAGGGGGATGGGCAACGCCTCCCTGCGGATTTTTCTTTTAACATACTTCAGAATGGCTTAAACAACAGAGGGGAGAAAATGAAAGGTTTTATAGCTGTCCGTCATTTGGGTTATAGTTCAAGCGCCAATACATTGGGTTTTACACTTATAGAGCTTTTAGTTGTTGTATTAATTATCGGCATTTTGTCGGCGGTCGCGCTTCCGCGTTACCAAACGGCGGTGGATAAAGCGCAATATACCGCTGTTTTGCCTACGCTTCGCGCCGTGCAGCAACAAGAGGAAGTATATTATTTATCCAACGGCGTTTACGCCGAAAGTTGGGGTGAGCTGGATGTATCCGCGCTGCCCCATTGCCGTGTTTCCGGGGATACGGTTGCTGTTTGCAACGGCCTTCGTATGGTTTTGCACGCGGGGCCGCAAGCGGCGTATCACTTGGTGGAAATTGGGCTGAAAAACAGTGCCGGAATACAGCAATTTTTTGAGCATAACGAAGCGGACGGCCGCAGTAATTGGCGGCGTTGCGGGGGCAGCGGGCAGCGGGTGGAACGTTTATGCCGTGCGTTGGGGGGAAGCAATCCCAGCGCAAACGCCAATGGAAAAATTTTTTGGCGTATTCAATAACTATTTTTTGATTCGTTTTTTTATTTGCGCTTCTTGGGCGGCTTTCAGTTTGGCGAGGAAAGCCGCTTTTACATTTAGTTTATTGTTAAGCGGCGCCGTTTTTAAATGGCAGATGCCAATCGCCACCGCGTCGGCTGTATCGTCGGGCGACGGGGCTTTGTTCAGGTTCAGCGTCAGCTGCACCATCCGCTGGACTTGTTTTTTGTCCGCCGTACCCGTGCCGCAAATCATCAGTTTCACGCGTTTGGGGGGATAAAAAGTAATCGGCTTTTGGGCTTGCTGGCAGGCCAAAATAATCACGCCGCGCGTTTGCACGGTGTTTGCCATGGTGATGGCCCGTTTTAAAAAGAAGTTTTGTTCCATTGCCACCTGGTCAGGGGCGTAGGTTTGCAGCAGTTTTTGAAATTCGTTATAAATGTATTCCAACCGTTCGGGCAGTTCCTGCTCCGCGCCTGTGTGGATAAGGCCGCACGCCCGTAAAGACAAAACGGAACGGGCGTTCCTTGTAAGGATTGCCCATCCCGTTCTGTCTAAACCAGGGTCTATACCTAAAACGGTGGTTATGTTTTCCGTCAAGAGGCCTCTTGAACTAAGCGTTTAATTTGGCGGCGACGGCTTCGTCAATGCTGGAGTTGTCGTACACGTTTTTGGTGTCGTCGTGATCGTCAAGCGCGTCCAACATTTTCATTAACGTTTCGGCGGTGTGTTCGTCAGAAACGGCTACGTCCGTATCCGGGATCATAGACAAGTCCGCCGATTCCGGCGTAATGCCTTTGGCTTCAATCGCTTTTTTAACGGCGTCCAACGCGGCCATTTCCGGCGCGGTGATGACTTCGTACACATCTCCGGCGGTGCGCACGTCTTCCGCGCCCGCTTCCAGCGCGAGGTCCATCAATTCGTCTTCGGAAATGTCTTCCGCTTTGACGACGATCAACCCTTTGCTTTTAAACATATAAGATACGCATCCCGCGGTGCCGATAGAGCCGCCGTGGCTGGTGAAAATTTTGCGGATTTCCGCAAACGTGCGGTTTTTGTTGTCCGTGGTGCATTCCACGATGACCGCCACGGAACCGGGGCCGTAGCCTTCGTAGGTGATTTCTTCGTAAGATACGCCCGGCAGCTGGCCCGTACCTTTCATAATGGCGCGTTTGACGTTGTCAATCGGCATATTGGCGGCGCGGGCGTCGTCCATTGCTTTGCGCAGGCGGGGGTTTTGGTCAGGGTTGCCGCCGCTCATTTTGGCGGCGATGGTTACTTCTCTTAAAATTTTGGTAAAAATTTTGCCTTTTTTGGCGTCTACGAGGGCCTTTTTGTGTTTAATACCGGCCCAGTGTGAATGTCCACCCATAGGTATGCTCCTTACTTCAAAATAAGATACTTTTATTCTAGCAAATTTTTGGCTGTATGGAAGAGGGGGAAAATAAAAATAGAAAACATTCGCGCGGAGGTGTCCGCCCGGACGAGCAACAACGAAACAAACCGTTTTAGAAAGAAAAACTATGCCCCGCATGGGATTTGAACCCATACCACCGGTTCCGAAGACCGGTACTCTATCCAGTTGAGCTAACGGGGCGTACGTCTATTTTAGCAAAAATCGGCCGTTTCTTTTTCTAATTAATTTTTTCAAGTTGGCGAAAGAAAAATTTTTTTGATATAACTATAAATATGAAATCAATTAAAAACGAAGGGGCCGCTTGCTGCCCCAATCATTGTGAACCTTTTGACGCGGAATACTGGTCGCTCGTCAGTGCGGACCAAGACCCCGACTTAAAAACCGCCGTTATGGGCGGAGAATTAAATTTAGTGCGCTGCCCGGAGTGCGGCACGTTTTTCCACCACGACGGGGATCTTATTTATTTTGACGCTCCCGCCGAACTGTTGGTTTTTGTATTTTCCGAAAAAGACCGCGAAAAAGAACCTGAACTTTTAGCCCGTATGCAGAAAGATTACGGCATTATTAAAAATACGCTTTTAAAACAGTTGAATATGGATTATCCTCCCATTTCCGTTTTTGGCTTGGAAGCTTTAAAAAACGTTTTGCAGGAGGAAGAAAAAAACGGTTTTGAATCGGAAGCCATCGCCGCCGCAGCCGCCGTGCAGGGCTTTAGCGTGGCGCGGTTGAAACCGTCCTATGCGCGCCAGCATCATTTTCCTTTTTATGTGCCGGCTCCGGCGCAGGACCGCTCCGCCAACGGCTATGCCGTGGCGGCCGCCAAGGTGCTTAAGGCCGGGCTCGCCAGCCCGCTTTTGCGCCATTTTGCCGATAAAATGAGCGAGGACGGAGCCGAAGCTCCGGCAGTATTATGAGATCTTTCCTTCCCAAAAAATACGAAGAACAGCTTTATGCCGTCGGCGCGTATGCGCACAAACTGGGCTTAAAAGCCTGGGTTGCCGGCGGTGCGGTGCGCGATTTTTATTTGGGTAAAGATACCCTGGATATTGACCTTGCTTTTGACGGAAACCAAGAATCCGTCGCCGGGTTTTGCGTTAAACAGTGGGGCGGCGGAAAACGCAAATTTTCGCGTTTTTGCACGTTCCGCGTAAATATGGCTAACGGCCTTAAGTTTGATATGGTGCGTGCGCGCAAAGAAACCTATCCGTATCCGGGCGCACTGCCGGAAATTGAACCCACGCAGGATATAAAGGACGATTTATTCCGGCGCGATTTTACCGTTAACGCTTGGTGCTTTTCCATTCATCCCGCCACGTTTGGCAAACCGTATGACCCGTACGGAGCCAAAAAAGATATTGACGCCGGGCTCATTCGCGTGCTTCACGAAAAAAGCTTTTTGGATGACCCCACCCGCCTTTATCGCGCGGTGCGTTTTGCGGGACGCTTCGGCTGGAAGCTGGCCCCCAAAACGGAAAAATTGTTGCAGGAAGCCGTAAAAGAGGAGTATCCGCTTTTGCTTTCGCGCGAACGTTTCAGCCACGAGTTTTTAAAAGTGCTGAAAGAAGAAAAAATCCGCGAAATTTTTATGCTGATGGAAAAGTACGATCTGTTAAAATTCGCCTGGCCGGGCCTGCACTGGCACGATGCGCTACTGCGCACCCAGGATGTGGCCGAGCGCACCGGTATTTTGGTGTGTATGCTGGGTACCAGCGGGGAAGACTTCCTGCGCAGTTTGCGTTTGCCCAAAGAGTTCGGGCAGGAAATTTTAGGCGCCTGGCAGATTACGCAGGAGCAAATGAGTCCGCTTGCGCCCGTTTCGCCGCTTCAAATGGAAATTATTAAGGCCGTGCGCCCTTGTTTGGCGCCTACCGCGTTGGAGCCGTGTTTTATCCGCGGGCGGGAACTGAAAGATATGGGCTTTGTGGGCCGGAAAATTTCGCTGGCGCACGAGCGCGTGCGTAAAGCGCAGTGGGAAGGCAAGGTTACCAACCACGAAGAAGCCCTGGCTTTTTTAAAGCAATAAAAAATATAACTTGTTTACGTGAAACGCCCCGTAATATAACGGGGCGTTTTTTGCGGGGCTGTGCTTAAAATAAACCGGCCGGCTCCTAAGCAGCCGGCCGGATGGTTCCGTTAGGCGGAAAAAGGGATGTGCGGCCTTTTTCCGCTTTTGTCCATATTTTTGCTTTAGTTATTAATCTTAATTACTTTAATTAAATAATTAAGATTAGTTTTATTATAATTAAATAAAATTAGTTATGCAATATTATTTTTCCAAAAAACTTTTTTCCCGTACGCGCAGGCGTGCAGGAAGCGGTATAAATTAGTAGAATACAAGAGTATGGAAATTATTGTTTTATTACCTATTTTATTTTTTTCCATTGTACTGCACGAATTTGCGCACGGTTACGCGGCCTACCGTATGGGGGATGACACCGCCTACCTGATGGGCCGGCTGACGCTTAACCCGTTTAAGCACGTGGATCCCGTGGGTACGGTTCTTGTTCCGGCATTTTGTTATTTTACGGGCTTGCCGCTGTTTGGCTGGGCCAAACCCGTGCCGGTGAGTCCGCTGCGCTTGAATTCTCCGCGCGCCGATATGGGCAAGGTGGCGCTCGCAGGGCCGCTTACAAATTTGGCGCTGGCCGTGCTTTTTGTACTTGTTATGAAAGGTTTTTTGCTTTTCGGGGCGCGTCTGTCCGCGGCCGCCGCCACGCGCACTTTTTACATTTTGCAGTACGGTATGACGGTAAACGTGCTTTTGGCCGTATTTAATTTAATACCCATTCCTCCGCTGGACGGCGGGCGTATTGTGTCTTCGCTGTTGCCGTCGCGCGCGGCGTATAAGTACGAGGCCTTTTTCGGCCGGTATGGAATGTATATTGTTTTTGCGCTTATTTTAACGGGCGGCGTGCGGTATATTTTAATGCCCGCCGTATCGTTGGTGCTGGCTGTATTTGCTAAATTTTTAATGCTTTAACAGAGGTTTGTTATGAACAATGAAAAAATCGTATTATCCGGTATGCGCCCTACAGGCAAACTCCACTTGGGGAACTTTCACGGGGCGCTTAAAAACTGGGTAACGCTGCAGGATAAATACAACTGCTATTTTTTCGTGGCGGATTTACATTCGTTAACCACCGCGTATGACCAAACCCAAAATTTGGCCGCCAATTCCGAAGCGATGCTCGTTGACTGGCTGACCGCGGGGCTTGATCCCAAAAAATGCACCATTTACATCCAGTCCGACGTGCCTGAAGTAAGCGAGCTGAACACGCTTCTCGGCATGATTACCCCCTTGGGCTGGTTATTGCGCAACCCGACGTACAAAGAACAAATCCAAGAACTTTTGAAACAAAAATACGCCGGACAGCTGGATGAAAAATCCCTGGGCGAAAAATTAAGCTCCATCGCCGGGGACGAAGATATTTCTTCTTTCGGTTTTTTGGGGTACCCTGTTTTGATGGCGACGGATATTTTAATCCACCAGTCTTCTTACGTGCCCGTGGGTAAAGACCAAACCGCCCACTTGGAAATCGCGCGCGATTTGGCCCGCCGCTTTGCCGAAATTTACGGTACGCCCGCATTTACGGAACCGGAACCGCTGTACACCAAAATTGCCCGCGTGCCGGGGCTGGACGGGCGGAAAATGTCCAAGTCGTATAATAATACGATTTCTTTAGGCGAAGATTTGGAAACGGTGCGCAAAAAAGTAATGACTATGTTCACCGACCCGAACAAGAAAAAAGCCAACGACCCTGCCAACCCGGAAGGCTGCGTCGTATTCGCTTTCCACCAAATTTACAACCCCAACGCCACTAAACGCTGTGAAGAATGCAAGGCGGGCGCCTTGGGCTGCGTGGCGTGCAAAAAAGAATTGTTTGCGTTAATGGAGCCGGAACTGAAAGCGTTTTCCGAACGCCGCAAAGAATTTGAAAACAACAAAGAATTGTTGGAAAAAATCGTTTCCGAGGGCAAAGAAAAAGCCCGCGCCTCGGCGGCCAAAACGCTCGCCAGCGTTAAAAAAATTATGCGGATTACCAAATAATTATGAATACCGCGCCGATAAATGTCCACATTAACGTGTTTGAGGGGCCGATGGACCTCTTGCTGCACCTTATCAAAAAAGACAACCTGGACATTTGCGACATCAACATTGCGGAAATCACCAAGCAGTATCTGGATTATTTGAACGTGATGAAAGAGCTTAACTTGGAAGTGGCGGGCGAGTTTTTGGTAATGGCCAGCACGCTGATGCAAATTAAAGCCAAAACCTTGCTTCCGTCCCAAGCTCCCACCACGGAGGACGAAGGCCCCAACCCGGCCAAAGAGTTAATCGCAAAACTGGTGGAATACCAAAAATACAAAGAAGCCAGTAAATTTTTGGAACAAAAGTTTGAGGAAAACAAAGACAACTTCTACCGTACCGCGCCGATTTTTGACGACGGGGAAAAAGTCATCAATTTGCAAATGTTTGATTTGCTGGCCGCCGTCAAACGCGCATTTGAGCGGCTGGACGAACGCAAACGCATTGAACTTTTAAAGGTGGAAGAATTCCCCATTGAAACCAAAATGCAAAAAGTGGTGGATATGCTTAAAAACCGCACTTGGGTGCTTTTAGACGATATTTTTGTAGGCGAAACCAAAAAGCGCGGCATCATCACTTGTTTTATGGCGTTATTGGAGCTGATGAAAATTAAAAAACTGCTTGCGCGGCAGGATGAAAAAGAAGGCCAAATCCGCATTTATTTGAACCCGGAAAACAAAGACAAAGATTTTAAAACCTTAATGCACGGAGAGGCCGCTTAACCGCCCGGAGGAATTTTTATATGACCGAAGAACAAATCCAAACCGCCGAATCCACAACGCAAGAAATTGCGGCGCAGCAGGAAAATGCTCCTGCGGCGGACGTTCAAACGCAAGCGGCCGCGGCGGATGCGCCGGCGGAAACGGCCGCAGTATCCCCGGCGGAAACCGAACTCTCCCAGCCGTCGGAAGAAGAGGCGGTTCCCGGCGAATTGTTGGAAACGGACGACCTTAAAAAAATTATTGAAACCCTTTTGTTTATTACCGACCGTCCCGTCAAGCCCGGCCGCATCGCCGACGTGGTGGAAACGGCCGACGCCCGCCGCGTGCGCGAAATCATCCGCGAATTGCAGGAAGAATACGCCGCGCAGGGCCGCGCCGTGCAAATTGTGGAACTGGGGGGCGGGTTTCAAATGTCCACCAAGCCCGAATACGGCCGCTGGGTGCGCCGCCTGTATAATGAAAAAATGACCACCAAACTTTCCAACGCCGCCCTTGAAACGCTGGCGATTGTGGCCTACAAGCAGCCCATTACGCGCGCGGAAATGGAAGCCATCCGCGGGGTAGACGTGGCGGGGCCGCTGGAACGTCTGCTTGAACGCGCCCTGGTGCGCGTGGTGGGCAAGAAAGATACGGTCGGCCGTCCGATGGTGTACGGCACAACGGATGAATTTTTACGTATGTTTGGGCTTAATAAAATTTCGGAACTGCCGGACTTGCAGGTGTTCGCCGCCAAAACGCTGCACGAAAAGCAGGAAGACTTGCCGTTTGGCGAACCGCTTCCGCCTATTGGCGAACCGGCCATCATCCCGCTGGAAGATTTAGAAGGGGAGGAAAAACTCCAGGCGCTAGATTCTTCCGCCGCGGATCCCTTTTTTACGCGCAACAGTTATAACCGGGGCGATTTCTTTTCGCCCGAAGCGTTAGCTGAAAACCAGCCCGCGCAGACTTCCCAGGATGACGGGGAACAGGCCGCCGCACCCGGAGAACGGGAACTGGCGGAAGATAATGCGCTCTCCGCGCTGCAAACCGCGCGCGAAGAGGCCGCCGCAGCGCAATCGTCCGATGCGGCCGGAACGGGCCGGACGGAACAGGAGGATAATTAATTATGAATATCGTTTTAGCCGCCAGCGAGGCGTTTCCGTTTTGTAAAACCGGGGGACTTGCGGACGTCGTCGGCGCATTGTGCCAGCAGTTTGCGTCCCGCAAAAACAACAAAGTGCTTTTGTTTTTACCGCATTACCGCAACATCGTGCGCGTATCTTCTTTAAAAGTGGTGCCGGGGGTGTATTTAATCCCGGTGGGGGATAAAATTGAACAGGTTTCTCTTTCCTATATTAACTGGGGCAACGTCCTCGTCTTTTTTGTAGGCAACCGCAAATATTTTGACCGCCCCGGCCTCTACCGCACGAAAGACGGCGAATACCCGGATAACGACGAACGCTTTATTCTTTTTTCCCGCGCCGTACTGGAAGGGTGCAAATTTATCGGCTTCCGCCCCGATTTAATCCACTGCCACGACTGGCAGACGGGCCTTATCCCCGCGTATTTAAAAACCGTTTACAAATTGGACGCTTTTTACACGCGCACCCGCAGTTTGTACACCATTCACAACATCGCTTATCAGGGGCATTATCCGTATTCTTCGTTCCGAAAAGCGGGGTTTCATCCGGTGGATTATACGCCTGAAAAATTTGAGTATTACGGCGGCGTAAGCTTCTTAAAAAGCGGGCTGGTATTTGCCGATAACATCAATACCGTCAGCCCCAATTACGCCCGCGAAGTGCAGAACGACCCCGCGATGGGTTTTGGCCTGGAAGGTCTCCTGCGCCACCGCGCGGATCATTTTTGCGGCATCGTAAACGGTATTGATACCGAAGTGTGGGACCCGGAACTGGACCCGGTGCTTCCCGTCGGTTACGACGCTTCCGAAGCGGCCAAAGGCAAGCTGTCCGCCAAGCTGGCGCTCCAGCAGCAGTGCAAATTGGAGCAGGACCCGGATAAACCGCTTGTGGGTATTGTGTCCCGGTTGGATTATCAAAAAGGCTTGGATATTGCGCTTAATTTAATAGAACGGTTTAAAGACCGCGCCCAATTTGTGGTGCTTGGTATGGGGGACCCCATGCTGGAAAAAGCCTACCAAAGCCTGGCCAGAAACAATGCCGGCAAAATCAGCTATAACGGACGCTTGGATGAAGAGTTGGCGCACCGTATTTACGCGGGTGCGGACTTATTTTTAATGCCGTCCCGGTTTGAACCGTGCGGGCTTTCGCAGTTAATTGCCATGAAGTACGGGGCGCTGCCGGTAGTTTCGCGCGTGGGGGGCCTGGTGGATACCGTCAAAGGATACGACGGGAAAAACGAAGACTCCGCCACCGGGTTTTTCATCCGGGACTTTAACGAAAAAGGCATTTGCCAAACACTGGAGGCCGCGTTAGACGCGTTTGAAAATAAAAAAGTGTGGGGGCGGCTTGTTAAAAACGCGATGCGGCAGGATTTGTCTTGGGATAAGTCGGCCCAGGCCTATTTGGATTTGTACCGCAAAACGGTAATTTAAGGGGAACGTATGCAGAAGATATTGAAATGGGGGCTGTTGGCCGTATGTTTGGGCATATCGGGTTTAGTATCCGCAGCCGAAGTGAAAAACGTAATTTGGGTAATCGGCGACGGTATGGGGCCGGAAATTATGGGTTTTTTTATGCAGGGTGTCCGTTACGCCGGCTTGGAAGGATACCCGGATAACGTATCGCATTTGGAAAAAATGATGAACAGCGGTTCCTGGGGGCTTTACTTTAATAACACGTACGATACCATCGTAACCGATTCCGCCGCTTCCGCCACGCAAATGGCGACGGGGCGCCCGTCCCACCCGGAGTTGGTGGGCGTCGCTCACGACGGATCTGCTCCGCAGACGCTGTTGGAGCTTGCCAAAGAAAAGGGCAAGTCCGTCGGTATTATTTCCGATGCGTATATTACCGACGCCACTCCCGGCGGTTTTACGGCCCACGTGCCCGCGCGCGGAATGAAGATGGACATCGCCCGTCAGCAAATCGCTTTTGGGGCGGATGTTATTTCCGGCGGCGGGCTTAAATATTTCAGCACCGGTGAAAACGCCCGTTTGTTGCAACAGGCCAAACTGAAAGGATACCGCGTGGCGCGCAACCGGGAGGAACTTGCTAAAATTAAATCGGGCAAGTTGCTGGGGTTATTTTCCGACGCGGGAATGCCGCTTTCTATTGAACTTTACAAACATCCGCAGGTTCCCACGCTTACGGAGCAAACCAAAAAAGCGGTGGAATTGTTGGAAAAAAATAAGGACGGCTTTGTTTTGATGGTGGAAGCCGGAAAAATTGACTGGGCCGCCCACGCCAACGATATGGGCGCGGTGCTGGCGGAAATGAAAAATTTGGATGCGCTGCTGGCGTTTGTGATGAAATACGCCGACGAACACCCCGGCACGCTCGTCTACTTAAACGCCGATCACGACACGGGCCTTGGCGGGTTTACGTATTACCATATCGGCTGGCATAACTTGCTGGCTATGCGCACTACGCAGGGCGAAGCCATCTACGCCGGGGACACGAATTACGTGCCGTTTAAAATTTTTAAATCGTTTGAAAAACAGAAAGGCGGTTTGTGGGCTTTGCAGGAAGAACTGAGCCGTATGCCCGCCGAAAAACGGCCGCCCGAATATCTTAAAAAACGCTTGGAAGAAACCCTGGGCGAACCCGTGGATTTAGGCGAATACAAAAATTTGGACGATGTCGCCTCCGTCTTCCGCCAGCTGGATGAAAAGCGCGGTATTATTTGGGCGACGCACAATCACTCGTCTTCCCCGCTTTTAAGCGTGGCGTACGGGCCGGAAGCGCACCGTTTTACGGGCGTGTACCATAACACAGACATTTTCCCGCGGATGACGAGCGTTTTGGGATGGGATAAAAAATAATATGACTGATTTTTTAGAAGATAAAAAAGCTTCCGCTGCACCTAAACACGTTTTTCGCTTGCACCGCCGTTTGTTTTTGCTGGTGTTTGCGGTGGCCGTATTATGGCAGACCCTCTTGTTTTTAGATATGCGGCTGGACAGCTATTACCGGGAACTGGCGGCCTCGTTTAAAGTGATTTTTGTCGTAAACGGGCAGCCCTCCAATGCGGCGTTGGAGCAGATGGGGGAAACGTTGAACCAAAAAGAGGACGTGGCGTCCGTGCGGTTATTTTCCCCGGCGGACGGCTTGGAAGCCGTGCGTAGGCAAAACCCGCAGCTGGCGGAATCGCTCCTGTTAATGGGCAAGAATAAAATGCCCGCTTATTTTGAACTGAAATTAACACCCCAGGCCGTTAATAACATCGGGCCGCTGGTGGATAATTTGGCTAGCGAATACGCATCGCTTTCGCCCCGTTATAACGCCGACCATGCGCGGCTGGTGTTTTATACGGGGCTGTGCGCCAAACTGCTGCGCCTGGCGTTGTTGTTTGCGGGGCTGCTCTTCTTTGCTTTTATGTTTTTTGTAGAAGCGTATCCGGCCGGAGGCTTGCGCGCGCATCATATCGGCGGGGGCGTTTCGGGCGTTTTGGCGGGGATATGTTCTTGCGCTTTTTTTGCGGCGCTTTTGTATCCCACCGGATTTTTGAGCGAGGCCGCGCGGGTGTTTACTACGCCGGAACGGCAGCTTTTACTGCTTGCGTTTTGCGGGCTTTTCGGGTGGACGTTATCCAAATGGCAAAAATTTTAAACGTTTTTCTTCTCTTGCTTTTGTGCGCTTCGCCGCTTTTTTGCGACGAAGCCGCCGACCGCAAGCGCGAAATTGAGCGTATAAAAAAAGAAGCCGCCCAAAAAGAAAACGAATTAAAAAAATACCGGGAACAGGAAAAGAAAATTTCAAAAGAAATTTCCGCTTTGGAAAACCAAAAAGCGCGTGCGCAGCAGTTAAAAAACAAAGTGGAGTCCGATATTTCCGCCGTGGAACAAAATTTACTTTCCATTGAAGAAAAACGCGCCGCGCTGGAGCGCAGTATGCCTATGTGGCAGGGCGTAACGGAAGCGGAGCTGCTGGCTTATTATTTTACGCCCTCCTGCCCGTTTTGCACGGGGGGGTACAGCCTGGAGCAGGATATTTTTGTGGAACGTATGATTACGCACAAAGCGGCGTTTGCGGCAGAGCTGAAAAAAGAAAACGAAGAAGCCAAAAACCGGATTCATTCGTTTGAAGAGCGCAACAGAAAACTGTTGGAACAAAGTTCCAAAATCAAAGAAGAACAAGCCGTTATTTCGCAATCGTTTAATAAAAAGAAAAAAGATTTGGACGTTACCAAACGCAAGGCTGACGCCGTGCGCAAAGAAATTAACGAACTGAATAAATCGGCTGAAGAATTGAACAACCTGCTTGCATCGTTTGAGCGCAAGCGCAAAGCCGAAGCCGCCAAAAAAGCCGCCTCGGCCAAAACAACGTCGGCCCCGGCAAATAAAAAAACCTCCGGGCCGAAGATAGACGTTCCCGCGCGCAGTTTGCCCTGGCCAGTAAACGGCAAAGTGCTCAGCAAATTTGGCAAAGAATACCGTGCGGATTTGAATACGTGGATTTTCCGCGACGGCATTAAAATCGCCGCCTCCGGCGGGGAACCCGTCCGCTCCGTGGCCGCAGGCAGCGTTATTTACGCAGGCCCGTTCCGTTCGTACGGCAACGTGGTAATTGTAGACCACGACAAAGGTTTCTTTTCCATTTACGGATTTTTGAAGACGATTCAGGTGTCCGTGGGCGACAAACTGCCCGTACAGGGCGTTATCGGCGCGGCGGGCAAAGATACGCAGGCCAGCTCCGGCACCGGGCGCAGCGCAGTGTATTTTGAAATCCGCCAAGGCGCCACGGCGGTGGATCCGCAGCTTTGGCTGAAATAAATTTGAGAGGACTTATGAAATCTAAAAAATTAAACCGTTACGCCGTATTGGCGGCCGTCTTGTTTTTTATGGGAACGCTCTTTCCGTACGCTTACGCGGCGGCGGACAGCAGCTTAAAGCAACTGCGCACGTTTGTGGACGTGCTGGAATTCGTTAAAGAAAATTATGTGGAAAAAACCGATACCGACAAGTTAATCGCAGGCGCAATTAAAGGCGTGGTAAATGAATTGGACGATTTTTCCCAATACTTGGACCCGAGAGATTACAAAGATTTAAAAAACGATACCCGCGGCGACTTTGGCGGCTTGGGCATCCGTCTGCAAAAGATTGACGGCTTTGTTACCGTAATGACCCCTATGCCTAATACTCCCGCGTTTAAGGCGGGCGTAATGCCGGGGGACCGCATTCTGTTTGTGGACGATAAAGATTTAACCGGCCTTAAGTTGGACGAAGCCGTAGAACTGATGCGCGGCCCGGTGGGCAGCAAAGTAAAAATCACCATGAGCCGTAAAGACGAAAAATCCGGCGAATATAAAACCCTGCCCGACTATAAATTCAAGCGCGAAAAAATCGTGCCCGAAGTAGTCTACCACCGTATGCTGCCGGGTAACGTGGGCTATATTTATATGGTGGATTTTTCCGGCCACAGCACCGAAGAAGTAAAAAAGGCGCTCGCCGATTTGCAAAAACAGGGGATGTCTTCCCTGGTGTTGGATTTGCGTTTTAACCCCGGCGGGCTGTTAACGGGTGCGGTGGATATTTCCAAGCTTTTCCTGTCATCCGGCCAGATGATTGTGTACACCCAGGGCCGCAAGCAGGAGTATTATCAGGAATTTAAAACTTCTTTTAACGGCGAATACGGTTCCGTGCCTATGGCGGTGCTGGTAAACCAGGGTTCCGCCAGCGCGAGCGAAATCGTTTCCGGCGCGCTGCAGGATAATAAACGCGCGTTTGTCGTCGGCCAGCGCACGTTCGGCAAAGCGAGCGTGCAGCAGGTGTTGCCGCTTTCCGGCGGGGCGGGCCTGCGTTTGACGATTGCCAAGTACTATACGCCCTCCGGCCGCCTGATCCAGCGCGACTACCGCGACAAATCCAAGGCGGACGAAGGCGGTATTTTACCCGATGTGGAAATAATCGTTCCGGCGGAAGAAGAAGCCAAAGTCTTTATGCAATATAACGACATCGTCTACACGCCCGGTAAAAAAACGCCCGTGATGGAATTTAAAGCCAAAGACCCGGTGCTGGCCCGCGCCGTAGAAATTTTAACCGGCAAAGTAACGTTAGAGGCGGCCAAAGAGGCCTCCCAAAAAGAAGCGGAAGAACGCAAGGCTAAAAAAGAAGCCAAAGAAACCGGGAAGAAATAACTATGAAAAAAGATTTGATGATTTTGGGTATTGAATCCACGTGCGACGAAACCTCCGCCGCGCTGTTAAAAGGCGGGAAAGAAATCGTTACAAACGTAATCTATTCGCAAATTGAAGAACATAAAAAATACCACGGCGTCGTGCCGGAGCTGGCCAGCCGCGCGCACGCGGCTAAAATCGCCGCCGTTATCCACGAGGCGTTGGGCGACCGTCCGCTTGATTATGTTGCCTTTGCCAGCGGCCCCGGGCTGCCCGGGGGGCTTATGGTGGGGCGTGTGGCGGCGGAAACCCTTGCAAATTTCAAAAAAACCCCTATAATAGGAGTAAACCACCTGGAGGGGCATATCTTTGCCTGCGAGTTTGAAGGAACGGAGGCAAAGGCGCGCTTGTCGTTCCCTTTGGTGGCTTTAGTCGTTTCCGGCGGCCATACGGAGCTGTGGTACGTAAAAGGCTATGGCGATTATAAAATTTTAGGCCGCACGCGCGACGACGCCGCCGGCGAAGCGTTTGATAAAGTGGCCAAACTGCTGGGGCTGCCTTACCCCGGCGGGCCGCAAGTGTCCAAACAGGCGCTTAACGGCAAGCGGGATGCAATCGCTTTTCCGCGGCCGCTGTTGCCGGGAACGTGGGAGTTTTCGTTCAGCGGTATTAAAACGGCCGTCAGTTATTATTTGCGGGACCATAAAGATTTCAGCGTGCCCGACGTTTGCGCCAGTTTTGAAGAAGCCATGGTGGAAACCTTGGTTACCAAAACGCTGTGGGCCGCCAAAAAATATAAGGTTAAGCATATTGCCGTGGGGGGAGGCGTGGCCGCCAATACGCTCTTGCGCGAGCGGATGCAGGCTAAAGCCGCGGAAATGGGGGTAGAAACGCATTTTGTGGAGCGGAAACTGTCTTCGGACAACGCCGCTATGATTGCCCTGGCCGCTTATAAAAAACTGGAACACGCCGAAAAAACGGGTCGTCCGGTTAAAAAGAATATTAATATTGATCCCAATATGAAAGTGCGCAATTGGGACTAGCGAGGATTGAAAATGATTTTGTGGGCCATGCCCGATGCGGGCGCCAAGACTAAAGAAGATCACGCTTCTTTCGTTTCGCTCTTTAAGCAGGAATATCCGTCCATTGATTTAACCGTGCGCGTATTTACGCGCAATGTGCTTTGGCGGCGGATGTTTACTATCAAAAACCCGACGCACGAAGAAGAAATCCCGGACATTATCCAAGTCCCGCATTACTGGACTGCGTTGTTAGTGCGCGAAGGCGTGGCCGCCAACCTGTCGGAGCTGGACCCGGGGCTTTCGCTTTCCGAGTGTTTGGTTCCGCTTAAATCCCACTGTTACCAGCCCGGCACAAAAGATATCTATTCCTATCCGTGGTGGTTTGACCTGAGCGCGCTTCATTACCGGGCCGACCACTTAAAATTAGTTACTTCCCAGCCGGAAAAAGACCTTTCCACCTGGCAGGGCCTTCTTAACGTGTGCGAAGCCCTGCGCGAAAAATTTAGCGACGTTCCCGGCTATTACCCTATGCAAAACAGCGATTGGCGCGGTTCTATTTCTATGCGTAACGCGCTGCCTTGCGTGTGGGGGCGCGGCGGTTCGCTGCTGTCGGCGGACCGGGGGGAAACGCTTGTGGGAACGAAAGCGTTTAAAGAAGGCCTGCGCGATTATATTACGCTGGCCCTTAATAACTATATGCCTATTTTGCGCGAACGCGGCTCGCTGGGTACGATGGCCTCCGGCAAAGCCAGTATGATGATTTCCCGCAAGCAGGGCGTAAACACGTTTAGCGCGCGGCGCGGCCTGCGCGTGCGCACCTTGCCCGTGCCTACCACGGGCGAACAAAGCCATTCTTATTTGTCTGCGATGAACTTATTTATCAACGTGCGCAGCCAGCATAAAAAAGACGCTTTAAAATTTATCAAATTTTGCGCCCGGCCCGATATGCAGCTTAAATATGCCGGGATGATTGAGGCTTTCCCGGCGTTTGAAAGCGCGTTTGAGCAGTTTATTTTTTCTTCCTCCCAGCGGCTGCAAACGTATACGGGCATTTTATCCACGGCGCGCACGCTGCCCAACATTACCGTTATGGGCACGATTATGGAAATTTTAAAACGCATTTTGGCCGTCTGCGCCACGCAAATTGTGGAAAACCGTTTTACGCAAGCCTCCCTGGACCGGGAGCTTGACCTTGCCGCCAAAGAAATTGAATACTTGCTGTCCATTTACGAGGGGTAACCCATGCTTGACCGAAAATCTTATACGCTTTATAAGTTTCATAAACAATTGAACCAATCGTTTCAAAACAAACGTTCTTTGTTGGAGTGTGCGCTGCCCGCCCTGCGCGATTTGTTCAAGCTGGACCGCGTATACTTTTTTGACTGGCAGCAGGAACGCGCCTTGTTATCCCTTAAAATGATGTGCAAAAAAGAATACTGTATGGATATGCAGGAAGATATTTCGGTATTAAACGAACCCGTGTTTTTGCGTCATTTGCTGCAAACCGGCATTGCCGAAACGACCGATTTAAGCTATCCCGCCTTATACGTGCTGGTTAAGTGGCAGCGGCCGAGTGTAGAGCTGAAAGCGGGGGAAATCCACTCTTATATGCAGGAGCGGGTAGGCGTGCTAAGGCTGGAGCGCTTCCGCAAAAACCGCGTGTTTACCAATGCGGAAATTGATTTGATTAAAGACCTGGGACTTGAAATTTCCCACAACCTGCGCAATACGGAAATTGACCAGGCCAAAAACCAGCGCCTGCGCGTATCCACCGCCCTTAACGATTTATCCACCATTTTTGCATCTTCCCTGCGCCTTAACGACGGGTTGGAACTTATTTTAAAAGGCGTGCAAAAGTATTTCCGCTTTGACCGCGTGCGTTTGTATTTAACGGATTCCGACGGAAGTAAAATTAAATCCGTGCTGGGGGTGGATGTTTCCGGCAAAGTAACGCATCAGGACGGCCGCGCCCTGCGCGAGGGGGAGGATAAACTGCTTAAAGAAGTATTTGATTCTTCCGCCACCTACCGTTCCGTACGCAGCGTGGTGTATATTCCGCTTAAAGTACAGCGCAACAAAGTGGGTTTTTTAACGTTTGACAACCTTTTATCTCGCCGCAAAATCGGGTATTTGGATTTTATTTCGCTCCAGCAGTTTGCCACCCAAATGGCGCTGACGATTGACAACGCCCGCCTGTTTGAACGCGTGCAGGAACTTTCCAATTACGACGAACTGACCAAACTGCCCGTCCGCCGTTACTTTAACGAAAAATTCGCCGAAGAAATCTACCGCTCCAAACGTTTTGATTTGACGCTATCCTTAATTATTATGGATATTGACTGGTTCAAGCAAATTAACGACGGTTACGGCCACCAAATTGGGGACTGGGCGTTAAGAGAAGTCAGTAACGTTATCCGCAACAGCCTGCGCCAGACGGACGTGCCCTGCCGTTTCGGCGGGGACGAAATGATTATTATGCTTCCGCGCACCAACGGCGAGGAAGCCAAAATCATCGCCCGCCGCCTGCGGGAGCGCATCCACGCCATTACCCTGCCGGACCGCTACACGGACGGCGAACCCGTGCATTTAAGTATCAGCCAAGGTATTTCCACCTATCCGCAGGACGGTACCACGCCGGAAGTTTTATTGGAAAAGGCCGACAAAGCCCTTTACGTGGTAAAGCAAAACGGGCGCGGCTCGTTTGCCGTATACCGCGAAGTGGCCGCCCAGGCGGAAGCTTCGGTGGAACCTGCCGCAGAAACGGCAGGGGCTTCGGCGGCGGAGCCAACGACAACACCAACGGCGGACGCCTTGACAGACGATGGGGAATAGCGTCGCGGCCGTTACCTTAAACTGATGATTGCGTCATCCTGAACTTGTTTCAGTATCTATATAATAGCCTTTCTTCTCTTTCAAACCTCTTTCTTTTCTGTCCGCTAAATAAGACGGTAAAAAAATCCAAAAAACAGTTGACAATATGCGCAAAAGTTGCAAAAATTTAAGAGTACTGTATCGGCGTGTTATTTTAACGCGCCGTTCCGCGCGTTTTTTTAGGCGCGCCACAGCTTTGTAAAAACTTAATTTTACGACGGGACATATTCCCACAATGGATACATACACAATGAACAAACTTAAAAGTTTACTCCGGGTTTTTGCGGGTAAAGCGGCCCTTTGCGCCGTTTTAACCTTGTTGTTTACTGCGGTTTCCATGCCGCTTTTTGCCCAAACGGCTGAAGTAAGATACGCCGCGGTCTATTATAAAAAGAATGATGCCAATTCTTCTATGCAAAATGTATATTGTGATTGGTCTAATTCTGATGGTACTTTTGCATTTGGTAGGCCATCTTCTACAGATATTGTTAATAATAAAAGTTTTGTGTCCTCCCCAACGCCTAGTGGGAATACTAGCCCCTCTACTGATCCATGGGTGTCGTCTGCTTTAATTGAATATGATCAGCCATATCCGAGCCCGACGGCTGTAAATAGCTATCCCAATCATTGTTTGTCTTTGTGTATGAATGTAGTATGTACAAACAGACCTATGTCTCAAAGTACCTACTCCATTTCTTTTCCGTTACAGCAAATTAAGTTTGACGTTGTAAAATACTATAACAATAAAAACGTGGAAAACCCGGAAGAAACTCCGGCTGTTCGTACGATTGATTTATATCCGAATACTGAATCTGATAATGCCAAATGCGGATCTTATCATTGTGTCGGTGCGGCAAAAGGTAATCCTTGTTCCGGGGGGGTGTATCAATGTGATTCTACCACATACTGTGGTAGTTGGAATGGAAATGATGATCCTTATTGTAAAGATAATGAAAATGATGAACCTAATTGGGTTGGAAATTGTTGTCAAGTTGGGGTGGATGGCTGTTATTATGATAAACAAGGAAAAGTTCAGGTTAAGACTGGGACGCTTTCTTCAGCCGCTTCTGTTTGTGGCTCATACGGCGAAAAATGCATGGTTTTTGATTTTAATGGAACAGAATCTGGTATTGATATCCCTTTCTGTGCCGCGTGGGACGGTTCGTATGAAATCGCGGGCGAATTCGGTAAATCTAACGGCCAGTTTGCGTTCCGCGCAACTGTAGCAACAGACGCTCCCGGCGATAACATCATTACCGACAAAATTGAATTTAACTCTACCATTGCCTACCCGGGTATGAACCAAATCCCCATGCAGGTGGACGTAACCAATATTCACACGGTGCGCAGTACGCCGTCCGTGGTGGGTAATATTACGGCCGTTTCCGCCCAGCCTTATACGTATGCGTACCGCTTAAGCAAAGACGCGGACGTCCGCATCGCCATTTTTGACGCCTCTAACAAAGATAATTTAAGTTATGGGGAAACAACTTCAACCAATACGACGACTACCAAACAAAAATGCGCAGATGCTAACTTTGTTGCAGAAAGTACTAGTATGACTGCTGATGTTTGTACCAGCTCTACTAACAACGGTTTATGGGGGGAATTTTATCAAGGAGATGATTGGGACACCTCAACAACTGGTTGTTGTAAAAATGCAGCTCTTTCGGATCTTTATCAAGAAATTGTTTCAACTACAACCGCGGGAACAACGGCTACTGAAATTTCCAATGGGAAACTTGTTCGCACCTTAGTAGACTGGCAACCGCGCTTGGGCGAAGGTATGAAAGGCGTGGATAAAGACGTTCAAATTACCGAGTTTGACTCGTGGGACGGCCGCAACGAAAACGGCCTCTTGCTCCCGGCGGGCAACTATGTGGTATCTTTGCAAGCTAAATCCCAGGATGAATGGCCGGGGGTGGACTTCTCCCGCGCCGTTACGCGCCAGCTGTCTTTGGACCCGCTCAAACTTACCGATATTATGGCCACGGGCCTGAACAAACAATCCACGGGGTATGCGTCTATCAGCTATGTTCCCACGGAACCCGCCAAAGTGTATTGGAATATCTATACACCTGGCACGTCGTTTAAAGATAATAATTCCGGTGCTATGCTGACGGATTCTTCCACGGCTACGGGTACTCCTCCCACCCCGGTAGGCGGATCTTTGGTTTACAGCTCGGTGGAAGACCGCACGGGGCGTATGAACTTTACCTCTAAATGGGACGGTTTGTGCAATCAGGCTGCTGGTTGTACCCGCACCTATGCCGTTGGTGAAAAAATGTCTAATGGGCAAGCTGCTACGTCCACTAATAATACAGAAACTTTTGCTTATGGTGCACCGATGCCGGACGGTAACTATATTTATGTACTGTGGGCGGAAATCCCGTACAATGGTAAATATTTAAATGCTGCTGCAAAAAATATCCCTGTCTTTATCCCGGGGGGGACTTGCTCCGGCGACTCGGAAATCAACAATCAATGTTTTACCGGCGTTAAAACGCTTAAGTACGATACGGGTATCGTAGCTATTGAACGCGGTATGGTGGACATCACCATCCAGCCCGTCAGCTACTCCACCATTGGCTCCAGCCCGACGGCTTACGGCTTGGATCCGTTTATCTTTAAATACTCTATCGTGCGCGACGCCACTGCCATCGCCAAGGTGGAAAACACCGCAGGCGTAGTGGTGAAATACTTAACGCCCGAAGAAGGCGTAACCCAGGTAGCCCAGCAGATGAATACCCTGTCTTGGGATGGGCGCGACGATGCCGGCCGTATGGTAACCCCCGGCACCTATATGTTTGTGGTGGAAACGAAAGACGCTATGTTCCCCGCGGTAACCAACCGCGCGGCGGCTGTCTTCCCGGTAGATATGTACCGCGTAGTAGACGTTAGCACCACGGACGTATATGGCGACAGCGAAGCCAAAGCCACCATTTCCTACCACCTGTCCAAAGCTATGAACGTACAGGTGAACATCTATAATAAGGATGTTGTCATCCCCGCATATAACAACACCACGGGGGATTATAACGACGCTAAAGTAGTGTCCTCTGCTACGGGAACTACTATAAAGCCGCCAGTCACTATGGTGGGCCAACCTCTGCCTTTATCTGTGGGCTGGGCTACTATAACGGTAAATGGCGTTGCCTTTACTAACGGAGTGCAGTTATCTACTTCTGAGCCGGTAACGGAATATGTTTCGAAGAACGGTAAATCTTATCGTAATACTTGGACGGTACGTCTGCCGCCCTCAGAGGGAGCACTTGCTATTATGCGCTCCTACGAAGTTACGTTGCTCAGCCAGGAACTGGATATTTCTGCCACCAGCACTGCCGCTTGGCCGCCCCGCATTTGCGATAAAACAACGGATGGCACTGACTTAGAGCCTACTGATTCAATTTTTAATGCAAATGGTTCTGTAAACCCGGCCAAAAACCCGAAATGTATCTATGTAAACGATACCACCTTCACCAACTACCCGGCCAATGCTACTGTAGCAGCCTCGGGCGTGGTGGACGTGCGCTTGCAGCCGGTCAAAACGTTTGAACGCTCCTCCACCCGCGTGGGCGACGGTATGACGGTAACGGAAGAATGGGACGCGCTGTACTTCTATAATCCTACTTCCTCCAAACAGCCGGGTGCGTGTGCGGGTAGTACGAACTTAAAAGCCTGCCCGTACGAAATGGTGCCGGACGGACAGTATCCGTTCTTCATCTCCGCCCGCTCCAACGAACCGTTTGACAGATATTATGCCAATGGCGGGGAATCTATTGCAGGTGAAGAGGGGAAAACCTATTTGCCGAGCGCTCCTTTCAAAACGGCGGACGAAGTTAGACAAGAAAACTACTTGTACGCTACGGAAAAACCCGTCAGCAAAATTAACGTAACGCGCGGCCCGGTGTACTTCCTGGACGGTTCCACCGTCGTGTACCCCAACGCCCCGCAGTTGTTTAACGTGTCGTCCGGCCCGATTTTCATCCCGCCGTACGAAATCAACTTTGCGGTGTCCCGTGCGGCCACGGTGGAAGTGGCGATCGTCGCTTTGGAACCCAATGTCTGCAACCCGGATCCCGGTGTCCGTCAGGACTTAAAAAATAATAAAGCCGGCGATGTGTGCAAATTCCTGTCCACAATGACGATTATGAACACGAGCAACTTTGATCCGAACGTTACGCGCAAAATCTACTGGGACGGTACGGACAACAACGGTTTCTACGTGAAACCGGCCGAATACGAAGTACGCTTGACCGCCAAGAACTACCCGGATCCGGGCCTGTATCAGGAAACGGTCAAGAGCATTACCTTAAACGCCGACTTATTAAAAGTGTTTGACTTGTTGGAAGCGGACGGTTATGCCATTTCTCAGCGCGGAACTGATATGAGAATTGGTTACCAAATCTCCGTGCCGATGAAAGTAGCCATCCAGATCTTCAAGCCGGGTACCACCATTTACGATTATCAAAAAGGTACCCTGCGCAACCCGACCACGGGTAAAGAGGTAAAGGATATCCATGAAGTACTGGTCCGTGCGATTGTGGGCATCCGCCCCGCCACCACGCTTATTGAAGAAGTGTGGGACGGACGCGACTATGCCCAGCAGGAAGTGCCGGACGGAACCTATCCTTTCCGCTTCGTAACGGCCCTTAACTCGGCCGATATTGACAGCGTAACCGGGGAAATTGTGGGCAATGTAAACGATTCCTCCGACAAACAATCTGATTGGAAGATTAATAAAGTGGCGGATACGTATGAATACCAAAACTTGCACCGCGCGACGGTGGCCATCGGGGACGGACGCTTTGTCTGCGAAGATTGGGAGAAAACGGTATTCTTCTACCCGAACCCGCTGAAAAACCGCGAAGACGGCACGTTGGAAATTACCAAAATGCCGGTGCCGGGTAAAGTATCCATTAAGTTCTTCAACTTGGCGGGCGACTTGGTGAAAGACAGCAACTACACCTGCGTAGATGCTAACAATTATCAGGTTACGATGGGCGATACGCTCTCTTTCAACCCGGATAACGTGCCCACGGGTTCTAATCCGATGACGGAGCAGCAGCTGGGCAACTTCCAGAATATCCGCAACGCAGCCTTGCGCTGCCGCTGGAACGGTAAGAACCAGCACGGTAAAAACGTGGCCCGCGGCGTATACTTCGGCTTGGTGGACTTTAAAGCCCAAAATGGCCGCGAACATTGCCAGAAAGTAGTAAAAGTTTTAATCCCGTAGTTAATACCCAATGGGGGCTTTGAAAAAGGCCCCCAAAGGGCGTTAAAATAGGTAGAATGATTGTATACGGGCTTAGGCCCCAGTTAATACCCCCGGCAAGGCCGGACTTTACAAATTTATGAATATACGAATTAAAGTTTTAATAGCTTGTTTAACGGTCGCTTTAAGCGGCATCAATGCGTTTGCCATTAACGAAAACGCCGGTACGAGCGCGAGCGCGTTCTTAAAGATTGACGCCGGCTCCCCCAGAGCCCAGGCCTTGGGTAATGCGTATGTGTCTATCGCCGACGGCCCGGAAGCGCTTTTCTGGAACCCCGCGGGTGCGGCATCCGCCACTACGCGCGAACTGCAGTTTGCGTATTTGGATTATTTACAAGGCTATAAAGCCCGTACGCTGGCTTATTTGCAGCCGATCGGCAAAACGATTATCGGCGTAACGTTTAACTATATGGATATGGACGACTTTGACTTCCGCGACAAATGGGGTAACCAAAACCCGGAAGCAGGAAAACCTGTGCGCAACTTTGTAGGCAGCTTGTCTATTGCGCGCGGTTTTATTAACCAGAAACTCCAAATCGGCGGTACTGCCAAATATATTACGGAACGTTTGTATGATGGTGAGGGCTATAACAACTATGACAATGTCGGCTTTGACGTGGGCGCGAAACTGCGTCTTGTCAACTGGCTTGGTTTAGGCGGCGCGATCGTCAACATCGGCGATAAAGAAGAAATGCCGCGCGGCTGGCGTTTAGGTGCGGACTTGAACACCCGCTATTTTACGATTTCCGGCGAGTATATGAAATACCGCGACGACGACTATCGCTATGGTGTCGGTTTGGAAGTGCACATCCCTGAGGATTTACTGCAGGTTGCTCGGTTTGATTTACGCGTTGGTTACTATTCCCGCGAGAATACGGGGATTAATGAAGAAGACAGCTGGCAGAAATCTCTTGGCTTGGATGAAACCTCCAAAGTGTCGTTTGGGTTTGGTTTGTACAGCTCCGAGTTATTTGGTTACGGTGCGTCGCTTGATTATGCGGTTACGCCGTTTGGGGCGCTTGGCACCTCGCAGCAAATTGCGGTGTCCATTCAATTTTAACGTATGAGCATAAAGGGGACGCTTTTAAATAAAAAAGGCCAAACCGCGGTAGAATATATTGTTACGGCGGCGGGACTTTTTACGGCGATTATCTCCTTTTATGTGCTCTATTCCCGGCTGGTGCCCCAGCAGTTTGAACAGGGGGCGAAGGTGATTTTGTCGGAATACGACGCGGGACGGTAATTTTTAAAAAAATTAGGAGGACGGATTATGAAGTTTATCGTTGCTTTGCAAAACAAAATGGAAGGGTTGAGAGCGCAGGCTCTTAACTGCCTGAAGAAAAAAGAAGGCCAGAACACGATTGAATACGTGCTTATGCTCGTAGTGGTCGTGGGCGTGGCCGGTTTGGCTGGCGTAATGATCAAAAAATTTATGCCTGAACTTTTTGAAAACGTCAAAGCCAAAATCTTGGGCGGTATGAACTCCGCTGCTGATTATTAATTGATATGAAGTTTTTTAGGAAGCGTGGCGGGCAGGTAACCGCGGAACTGATGCTGATTTTGCCTGTATTTATGCTGATGATTTTCTTCGTGCTTGAATACGGCAACATCGCTTACCACACGCTTATTGCCAACCACGCTTCCTATGAATTTGCGCGCATCGCTTCGCTGGTGGCCGTCAAAAAGCCCAGCGGCCGGCCGGACCGGACGGTGATCACGCAAAAGATTAACCAAGCCAAGCAGAAAGTGTTTGGCAGCAAAGCGGGGGGAATTGGCGTGAGCGTAAAGGTGGAAACCACCGGCACGGACCCCATGTATAAAAGACACCGCCACGAGGACGTAATCGTTACGGTTACGTACCCTGTACATTTAGTTTTTCCCGGGACCAGTTTTGTGCTTGCCAGCGAGCCGCGCCGGGAAGGCATCCGCCGGATTCAATCCGTTACGCGTATGCCGGTTGAAAAAGCGTATCTGAGTTCAGATAGCAAATAAATTTGAATTGTTAATTTAAAAGCCGTTTAAGGAGACGAAATGAAAAAAGGAATTTTCCTGCCGTTGGTGGTGGCCATTTTGGCGGCCATTGTATACGCGATGATTGTCAGCAGCGCGGAGAAAAAGTTGAACGCTTCCAAAAATATGCAGCAAGTGTTCGTTACCACGCGCGACATTAAAGAACGCGAAGTAATTAAACGCGATGCGCTTAAAACCATGGCGGTTCCCGCCGCGTTTTTGCAGAAAGACGCGTTTACCTATTCTTCCGCCGCGGATTTTAAAGCCATTGAAAACGCCGTCGCGCGTATCCAAATCCCCAAAGGCAACCAAATTTCCAAGTATGCCATCACCTCGTTGTCTCCCGAGGCGGGGCTTTCCAGCAAAATCCCGGTGCAGATGAGGGGTTACGTTATCAACGTGCCCGTTACCATGGCCAGTATGATTAAGCCGGATGACAACGTGGACGTGCTTCTTACTTTTGAAGCGATGATGAAAAACGGTTCCCGCCAAAAAGTGGCTGTAACGCTTTTACAAAACGTAAAAGTGCTTGGCGTCGGTTCCGACTTGGGCCAGGGGCTGGATGCCCGCGCCGCCGCCGCGATGAAAAATAAAGAAGATGACGCCGCCGCCTATTCGGACAGTTCCGCCTTGTCGCTCTCGCTCTCTCCGCGTGACGCGCAGTACTTGGCGTTGGCTCAGGCCGAAGGGGATATTTCGGTTATCTTGCGCTCTCACGGCGACGTAACCAACTACTTGATGGAAATTGCGACTTTTGATAAATTATTTAACAATTAACACGGGACAAACCATGACCAATACAAAATTCATTACAAAAATATCACTGGCAGTGTTGCTGCTGGGCCTGTTGGCGCCTTCTTGCCTGCACGCCAAAAAGACGCGTTTGGTCGCCGTCAGCGCCGACGTGGTGGAAATCAGCGGTACGATGCAAAGCGTCAAAGGGTTTTCTTGGAACCAGTTGTTTGACTTTGAGGAAGCCTCCATCCCCGGTATTTTGTCTTTAGGCGAATTTGAACGTAAAACGGCCGTTACCACGCGCTTGCGTTTGATGGAAACCGAAGGCCGCGCGCAAGTTTTGTCCAACCCGAAGATTGTTACCTCCTCCGGCAACAGCGCCAAAATTACGGTGGGCGGCAAGGTCCCGATACCGATTGTAAACAACCAGGGCGTCGGTTCCCAGCTGGAAGAATACGGTATTTTGCTTAACGTTTTACCTACGATTATTCCGGAACGCAACAACATTATTGACTTGCAGGTCCAGCTGTCCGTGTCTACGGTGGACTATTCCAGAACCGTGGTGATCGGTACGGCCACTGCGCCGTCTTTCACCAACCGCGACGTGGAAACCCATGTGGAAATCAACAGCGGGGAAACCTTGGTCATCGGCGGGCTTAAAAGCAGCCTGCGTAACGTGTCCGAGGACCGCGTGCCTTTCCTGGGCCGCCTGCCGTTAATCGGTTTGTTGTTTAAGAACAAAGACGTTACGGAAGAACAACGCTCTTTGTTCCTGTTCATTACGGTTGAAATCGTAGAGTAGAATTTTTATGGCTGAAGCGTTAGAAACCCAAAAATCAGATGCAAAAATTATCGCGTTTGCCGGGCCGAAAGAAGGCGCCGGTAAAACCACGCTGGTGCTGAATTTGGCGTTGGGCTGGGCGGGCATTCAAAAACGCCCGGTGCTGATTGTGCCCTTGGATCCGCTCGCGCGCCAGGAACACAGCTTTTATTTGGATATTGCCAAGCCTGTCAGCGTTTCTGATTTGTTAAAAGTGTTGGGTAATACCTCTATCGCCGTGGTGGGGGGGCTTTTGCGCGGTAAAATTTCCATGTCCCAATGGGGCGTTGGCTTGCTGCCGCTGGGCAATACGCGCGTACAGGTCGCTTCCATCAGCCCGAAAATTTTAATTCCCATTTTATCCCGTTTGTCCCAAACGTTTGATATCTTCTTGGACGTGGACTCCTCTTTCCCTATGCAGGCATTTGCGTTTGATATCGCCGATAAAATCTTTTGGGTGTCCAACGCTACCCGCACGCATATCAATTCCACTGTCCAGCTGTTTAACGATTATAAAGACCAGCGCTACCCGATGGACCGCGTCAGTGTGATTTGCAACGGGTACGATATGCCCGGCTCCATTCCATACGAAGAAATGGAACGTTTTTATTCCCAATTAGGGCGCGAAGTGGACGTTTTCCTCCCGTGGGATGAAGACGTGATGGCTACTTCCAACCGCCGCGAAGTGGAAATTATCACCAATCCCCAGTCCGAATGGGTAAAGGGGTTGCGCTTGGTTTTGGCTAAAATCCGCGATTTAAAATCCGCTCCGAAAGACTGGGTGGCCTCCGTGTCCGATGAGGAATTTACGCAAGCCGCCAAGGAAATTTGGTCGCCCGTATTGTTTGACGACGGCAAAGGCGCGGGGGGCGGTACAAACCATATCGCCGTGGAAGGGGAAGACGACGGAAACAAAACGAAGCTTTCCTTTTGGGATGATTTAAAACAAAAAGTACATAAAGAAGTGGTGCACACGCTGGAAATTGAGCATATCGTTATCAGCGAAGAAAGCTCCGCCAGCGAGCAGACCCGCAAACGCGTGGCCGCCATTGTGGACGATATTTTGCAAAAACAGCCCAACCTTCAGTTCTCGCGCGACCAGCGCACCCGTTTTACGTCGGAACTGTTGGACGAAATTTTAGGGTTGGGGCCGCTGGAAGTATTAATGCGCGACCCGGCCGTTACCGAAATTATGGTCAACGCCTTTGACAAAATTTTTATTGAACAAAAAGGTAAGTTGACCTTAACCAAATATAAATTTAGAAACAACGAACAGGTGGTTCAGGTAATTAAACGCATCGTGGCGCCGCTGGGCCGCCGTATTGACGAATCCGTCCCGCTCGTGGACGCGCGTTTGAAAGACGGCTCCCGCGTAAACGCTATTATCGCGCCGCTGGCTGTTTCGGGGCCGACGCTTACCATCCGCCGTTTCTCGTCCAAGCCGTTCGGACCGGAAGATTATTACCGTTTTGGCACCATCAGCCCGGAATGTATGGCGTTTATTGAAAAATGCGTCCGCATCCGCAAAAACATTATTGTCTGCGGCGGTACCGGTACCGGTAAAACGACGTTTTTAAACGCTATCTCCGGTTATATTTCCAATAACGAACGTATTATTACCGTAGAAGATACCGCGGAGCTCCGCTTGCAGCAGCCGCACTGGGTGTCTTTGGAAAGCCGTCCGCCAAACGTGGAAGGCAAAGGTGCGGTAACCATTCAGGATTTGGTAAAAAACTGCTTGCGTATGCGTCCCGACCGCATTGTGGTCGGTGAGTGCCGCGGCGGCGAAGCGCTTGATATGTTGCAGGCGATGAATACCGGTCACGAAGGTTCTTTGACCACCATTCACGCCAACACGCCGCGCGACGGTTTATCCCGTTTGGAAGCTATGTGTATGCAAACGGGCGCGGACTTGCCGATTTTTGCCATCCGCGAGATGATTTCTTCCGCCGTTAATATGATTGTGCAGCTGTCCCGTTTTTCGGACGGTTCCAGAAAGGTAACGTATATTACCGAAATGCACGGCCAAAAGGACGGGCAAATCCAGTCCACGGACTTGTTCCGCTATGTGCAGACGGGCGTAGATGAGAACGGCAAGGTGCAGGGTATGTTTGCGCCTACAGGCAATTTGCCTACGTTTTATGAAGAATTCGCCGCCAAAGGCCAGCCGGTGGATGAAGACGTGTTCCGCAAAAATGCCGTACCGCTGGATGAAAACGGCGAACCCGATTTGGCCGCGGTAAAGAATTTAGTGGCTTCGCGCCAGTCCGCAGCCTCCGCCCCCGTGCGGGACGTGCCGACGGCTCCTTCCGCGCCGGCTTCGCAAGAAAACGTCCAAACGCCGGCGGAACCCGCCGCTCCGGCCGCGCCTTCCGCCCAGCAGGAGGCTTCCTCCTCTCCGGCGCAAGATTTGCCTCCGGCTCCGCCCGCGCCGCCGCAGGCTTAACACAGGTAAAAGGTTTTAATATGACGAAAAAATTTCACGCTTTGGGTTTATGCGCTTTATTGGCGGCTGTATTTATATGTGCTCCGCTGGGCGCGTCCGCGCGTTCTTTAAGCGCAAAAGACCGCACGCGCATCCGCTGTTCTATGGAAAAGATGCGCATTTTGGCTGATTTTTTTGACGTCAAAAAAGCAAACGAACCACAACAGTTTGAACTGCCCGCCGAATGCAGCGGCGGAAAAGCGCGCAGAATCGTTATGCCTAAGTGGTTTGCCGAAGAACTTACCCGTATGGATAACACTAAAGTAGTGTATATTCCGGGGGAAGGGACTTACAGCGAACTGGATTTATGGCGGCAGGCGTTTTCTAACGTATATTTCTTTTTGGAACGCGCGGATAAATCGCTGGATCCCAACATTCCGTTGGTGCTGGACCAACTTTCCCGCGCCTTCGTGGCGGACCGTATCCGTCTGGTGGCTACGCTGGACCGTTTAAATAAAGATTTGTTGCGCAATAAACAGCTGCTTGTAATGAAAGACAGTATGGACGGGCGCGCCCGCTCTATGTTGTCTACGTTGGAGCTGATTAACAACGAGTTTTTCAGCACGATAGAATCTTTTTCCAGCCCCGTTTCCAAACGGGAAGACAAGTACCGCAAATCCGTTGTTGCGGTGGTTGTGTTGTCCAATCACTTGTTTTCCCAGTTTATGGGGCCCGCCATCCCCGCCAATCCGCCGAATCCTAAAATTTTCGCCACCACCCGTGCGGACCGCGCGTTTAGCACGTTTATGATTATGCTGGGCTCTGCCTTGGCCGGGTTTGCCGTGTATTTATTGTTGGATAACCGCCGCGAAAATATCCTGCGCTTAATGGCCGAATACCGGGAAAAAAGCCTGGTTTGGGCGGAAGATTTTAACCGCCAGTTTGTAACAATTGACATTAAATATATCGTTTTCGGCACGGTAGGCGTATTTGCCGTAATGGGGCTTTTGCTGGGCCTTATGACGGGCGGATTTTTAGGCGTATTTGTATTTTTACTGGTTGTATTTATGGGCAGCGTACTCAGCATCCGTATGCCGGCCGCCGTGTTGGACGCGCTTAAAAAGAACCGCGGCAAACGCGTTAACGCGCAGTTGATGGACTCGCTGATTTTGCTTTCCAACTCCTTGCGTTCGGGGATGGATATCGTCCAGGGGTTTGAGATGGTGTCGCGCGATATGCTGCCGCCAATTGCCGATGAATTTGGCCTGGTAGTTAAAAATTACCAATTGGGGACTCCTTTTGAAAAAGCGTTGGACGGTTTAACGGAGCGTGTGGACAGCCGTATGCTTGCGTATATTATTAAAGCGATTATCATCCAGCGCCAGGTAGGCGGTAACTTAACCGTCATTTTTGCGCGCTTGGTGGAAAACATCCGCGAGGAAAGCAAGCTGGAGGAAAAACTGCAGGCTATGACGGCGCAGCAGAAAATCCAGTCCATCGTCGTCAGCGTGATGCCGTTTGTTATGATGCTTGTAATGTTTATTTTCAACCCTTCCCAAATGATTGAATTCTATACGAGCCCGGTGGGTATTTTCGTATTCTTGTTCTGCGTCATTTGGATTGGTATTGGTATGAAAGTGCTCCAAAAAATGGGCGAGGTGCGGGTATAGCGTATGAACAACTTGGCATTTTCCTTAGGGCTTAATTTATTATTGGCGGTGGGGATGTTTGCGGTTTTTTTAACCATATTCGGCCTGCTTGCCCCCAAAGAAAAGAAAGATAACTTGATGGATATTGCCGTCCGCCGGTTTAAATCCACGTCCAGCTTTTCGCGTTTGAAACCGGAGGAAAGCTTTTTTGACCGTTTGGCCGTGTTCTGCCTGCACAATTTTCATTTGGAAAACAGCCTGGAGGAAATGCACCTGCAGCTGGGCAGCCCCGATGAACCGCAGCCGGTTAAGATTTTATATACTAAAATTATATACGCGCTTGTCATTCCGGCAGGCATGATGCTTTTGTTCCAGGCTTTTTGGCCGATCGTGCTGGTGCCTCTTTGTTTTTATTTGCCGGATGCGCTTATCAAAAGCAAAATCCAGAAACGCCAGGCTGAAATTTTGGGTAACTTTTCCACGACGGTGGACTTGGCGGCTTTGATTATTGAGTCCGGCTTGGATTATTTAACCGCGTTTGAAAGAATTATCAAAATCGCCAAAGAAAAAACGATTTTGGAAGAAGAATTGGAAAAAACGATTAACGAAATTAAGCTGGGTTATTCCCGCCGCGAGGCGCTTGAACGTTTTTCCGCGCGCACCGGCGTGCAGGAAGTGCGTTCTTTGGTAGGGCTTATCATCCAGTCGGATGAGCTTGGTACCAGCTTGGTGGATTTGCTGCGCAACTTCTCGTCGGACTTGCGCTCGCGCCGCTTGTCCCGCGCCGAAAAATTGGCCGCGCAGGCGTCCACTAAAATGTTGTTCCCGTTGTTTATGTTTATATTCCCGACGATTTTTATTTTAATTTTAGCGCCGATGGTGATGGGTCTTGTCAACGGCGGTATGGGCTTTTAGAGGATAAACGTATGAAAAAATATTATACCTTGGCGTTGGTTGTTGCGTTGGCCCCGTCCTTTGCGGGTGCGGCGGCGTTCCGCGGGGAAGTTCCCGTCCGCCAGCACGGCAAAGAAGAAGGGATGCTCTTGGATTTAAGCAAAATTTCTATGGGCACGTTAAACGACGTAGAAGAAAAGAAACAGTATCTTTCCACCGTCCAGCTGGAAAAACAGCGCATCCAAAACTATACGCTGCGTATGGTGTATGAAAACGCCTATCTCCTCTATAAACACGGCGATTACCAGCGTGCGCAGGAAATGGCCCAAACCATTTTAAGCATTGACCCTAACTTTAAACAAGCCCAAACTTTGGCCAAACAGGCCCAGCATATGGGTACGTACGGCACCATTTCCGAAGCGCAGGTGATTGAGGCCAAATTTCAGGAAACGATCCGCCTCTACGACAGCGGCCGCTTGGTGGAAGCCAACGATAAATTAAACGAAATTTTAACCATTCAGCCCGGCAACGCCAAGGCCCAGGCCTGGAAGCGCAAAATAGATTATGACATCGCCAAAGAATACGCCCGCCGCGGCGACGTTGCTTACGAAAAAGGCGATTATCAGGCCGCTTTGGACGCGTGGTACAACTCCCTTTTAATGCGCAAGGACGATTCCAAACTCGTTTCCAAAATTGCGGAAACGGAAAACAAACTGCGCAAACAGCAGGTGGAAGATTCTATGAAGCAGGCATTGGACTTTTATAATAAAGGCCAATATGTGGAATCGTATGCAGTGTTTGAACGTATTACCAAAATCCAGCCCGGCGATCCGCGCGTGCAGAAATATATGTCCCAGCTTAAAAACGAAATTGCGGCCGGCTATTATAACGCGGGTAATAAATCTTACAACGCAAACCGTTTTGACCAGGCGATTTCCTACTGGACGAACGCCAAAAAATGGGGGGCGGATGCCGGTTCTATGGACGGCCTTATTAAACGCGCCCGCGACGCAAAAGAGAACAACTTGCGCGTTCGCCAGCAGCAAGTAATCCAGGCCGAGCAAAAAGCGCAGCAGGCCAAAGAAGCCGCCAAAAAGGCGGAGGAAGCCGCCCAGAAAAAAGAGGATAATCCGTTGGAAGACGATCCTCTTGATACCGTTACGGTGGACGACAATATCCCCGGCTTTAACGGCGGAGCAATCATCCCCGGCGTGCCCGGTGCTTCCGCTTCCGGCAACCCGAATGACCCGAATGAAACGCTGCCCACCTTGGGCGGAACCACCAGCCGCGTATCGGCGGAAGCCAGCGCCGCTTCCCGCGCCAAATATATTGAAGGGCTGGACGCTTTTAACCAGGACGATTATGAACGCGCCCGCGCAGCCTGGATTGTTGCCAAACAGCTGGACCCGGGCAACAGCGACGCCGATTTGGGCCTTCGCAAAGTGGAAGAGTTGATGAAATAAGAGGTAACCCGAAATGAAACTGACATCCAAATGGATTTTATGGTTTGTGTTGGTGACGGTGTACGCATCCGTCATTGGCGGCCTGTTTTATTATAATTTGTTCAAATTCGTGTTTGATAAAAAACTCCAAAACGAAATGGTTGAAATGGTGCGTTTCCAAACGCCCGCGTTGGTGCAGGGGCTGGTGTCGCGCCCGCGGGGCGAAGCGTCTTTCGTGGAAGCGGAAAAAGTTAAAGATATGGCCCGCAACGACAACCGCATTTCCAGCCTGATTTATTTAAATTACGACGGTTCCATCCGCTGGCACGAGAATACCAAGTTTTTGCGTATGGCGTGGCAGGATTACCAAAATACCGTCGGTTTTGAAACTAACGCCGCCGCCCAGGCCATCCGGGACCGGATGCCCCGCGCCATTCTCACGCGGGACGGAAATTTTTATGATATGGCTATTCCGCTGCTGGCCAAAGACAATATGGTGGCCGGCGTTGTAAACGTAACCGTCTCGCGCGAAAGCGCCAAAAAGCTGATTCATTCTTCTATGGTCCGCTATGTGTTCGGCGCGTTTATTATGATTTTGCTTATCGGCGGGGTATTGTATTTGTTCCTGCTGCTTAAAATTTTGCGCCCGCTTCAAGCCCTTAAAGACAGTATTGAAGCCGTATCGCTTAACAATTTGTCGCTGTCGTACGGGGAACGCAAGGATGAAATCGGCGACGTGGCGGAATCCGTCAGATCGTTGTTGTGGAAAATCCGCGAAGACATTAAAGGGCTGGAAAACGTGGAAATTATGTCCCTTGAAAAAGAACAAAAATGGTGGAAAACCATTTTGGCCGTTACGGTGCCGAAAGGCTCCCGGGCGATGGTGATTGACGAAAACAACAACATCTTATATACTAATTTTGAGTTGAAAGTGCCGGGTAAAGACGTGGTGCACCTGTTGGATATTTTTGACGGCCGTCAGCAGGAAATTATCCAGGTGGTGGGCGAAGCGCTGGAAAACCCCACCAAAGTATTGCGCGGCACCGTGGTAAACAAAGACGTGCAATGTTTAGTAAAAGCCGTCCAGCTGCCGGATGACGCCGGTAAGAACCGCATCGTGCTGGTGCTGGAACCCGAAACGGATAAAAAATAAGCCGGGCTGATTTAGGAGATTATATGAAAGTAGAAATTAAAAAAATCGGTATTCTGTCGTTACTCTTTTCCGTATTTCCGCTGGCCGTATTTGTAGTGATGCTGGTCGGTGCGTTTATGGAAATGTTCAACCCGGAGGCCGCTATCAGCATGGCTTACGTAATGGGGCTTATTATGCGTGCCATCCAGGGGACGCTGCTCATTTTGGTGTCGTCGGTATTCTTTTTGCTGGCGTACAACTTGCTGTGCGCGGTGGGCATCCGCGGCGTACAGGTGGAATTAGAAGATAAATAAGGGGAAATTAAATTCATGAAAAAATTATTTGCCGTAGTGCTTTCGTTCGCCGTTGCGGGGTTGGCTTTTGCCGCTCCCGCCAAAAAAGCGGCCAAGGCTCCCGCCAAAGCCAAGGCTGAGTTCGTAATCGTTGAATCCGACGCTTACTCCGCCGGGAAAGAAGACCCGCAACTGACTGCCGGGATCTCCCAATTTTTGGATATGGAACCGACCGTTAAAAATATCTCTTATAAAGATGCGTCCGCCGACCCGAAGTTGGCCAACTTGGACTACAGCTTTCTGCCTCTTTATTTGATTAAAAAGACGGATGCCATCCGCGCGAAATTGGAAAAACACCTCCAATACGGTTACGCGCAGGAAAATGACGAATTTATTATTTTGCCGCACCAAACCCGCACCGGCGTGTACAACGGCAAAACGGCTAAACCGGGCGTAATGGAAATTTTTGTTATGTCCCAGTGCCCTTACGGCGTAATGGCCGAAGGCTTGGTGCTGGAAGCCCAAAAAGCCGGTAAAATTCCCGCTGATAAAGAAGTCCGCTTGCGCTATATTGTGGACTATTCCGACGCCAACGGCTTTAACAGCCTGCACGGTTCCGGCGAATGGGAAGAAAACGTCCGCCAGCTGTTGATTGCGAAATACTATCCTTCCAAATTTTGGAAATATTTGGAAATCCGCAATAAAGATTACCGCTCCAGCCGCTGGGATAAAGCGATGGAAGACGCCGGAATCAACCCCAAAAAAATTATGAAAAAATTTGATACCGAGGGTTTGGAACTGTTGAAAGAAGAAGCCAAATACGGTAAAGAATACGGCGTAAACGCTTCGCCCACTTTCTTGTGGGAAGGCCAAGTACAGCTGGACTTTGGCTCCGCCGCCGAAATTGAAGGGTTTGGGTTCTTAAACCCCAACGCCGCCAAAGGCGCGGCGGCCGCTCCCGCCGGCAGCTGCTAACCGGAAGTTTTTGAATGTGCCCGGGGGCTGGAGATTGTTCCGGCCCCCTTTTTCCAAGAGTGGGGGTTTTTTAATGTGCGGACGGCGGCTTCGCCCGCAGGTTAAAAAATCTCTGTCTTATATAAAAAATACCGGCTTTCCGGGTTCCTGCTTATGAAAATAAAATACTTTCGCGGATTGTTTTTTAAAGCGGTTTTTGTATTAAGCCTTATTTCGGCGGTGCTTGCGTGCGTGATTGGTTTTCACGTTATGCGCGTGGACAGCCGCATTCTGCAAAACGAGGTCCTGCAAAAAGAGGAAGCCGCCGCACGGCGTTTAGCCTCCGCGGCGCGTTCGCAAATTTCCCGCACGGCAAGTCTGTTTTCCGTATTTACCGATTTGCATACCGATTTCGGCGGACACGATTTTTTAAACCAGGAAGATTTGGACTATTTGCGCCGCCGCAACCCTTCCATCTTTTATTTGGCGGTGTTGGACGCCTCCGGCAAGAAAGCTTTTTCTTCCGGCGTGCAGGCGGATTCTTTTGAATATAAAAGAGCATTTGCCGATATTTTGCGGGTGTGTATTAAACAGGGCAAAGATTATATCGGCCGCGTATACCGTTTTGGCGATAACGGACTTTTTCTGCTGATGGCGTTTCCCGTACGCCAGCACTTGGACGATAACAATGTAGAGGGCGTTTTAGTGGCGGAAATGGATTTGCGCGGTATGGGGCACGCCTTATTACAGGCGTATCCGCTGGATATGAACGCTATGGTTGTAACGGATGAAGGCGCAATTATTTCTTATAACGGGGCGCCAAACGGCTTGGCGTTGGCTCTTCCCGCCGGCTTGGAGGAAAAGCTGCACAGCATTACCGCGCAGCTGGGGGACGAACCCCGCGGAGAGGTGGTGCTGCCTAACGGTAAAAAAATTTTAGTGGCTACGGCTGAGTTGTCTCTTTCCAACTGGAAAGTATACGTGGACCAGCCGGCCAACCTGGCTTCCCAGCTGTTACTGGAGAGTACGTTTAATTCCCCGTGGGACGTGCTGTTTATTTTGCTTGGGATGCTTGCTTTTGTAGTGGTGGTCAGCTATTTGGTTATTATTCCGATTACGCGCCCGCTGGAACGTTTGCGCAAAGCCGCCGTGCGCTTACGGGACGAAGAGGACGTTGTCATCCGTACGTCTGATGTTGAAATTCCTAAAAATGAAATCGGCGAATTGGCGGAAGTGTTGGTGCAAATGTCGGAAGTAGGGCAGGAACGCCGGAAGGAAATTTTAAACGCCCAGCACCAGCTTTCTCTTGTAAACCAGGATTTGGAGAAACGCGTGGAAGAACGTACGCGCGAGTTAAAAGCCGCTACCGGCGAATTGGTAAAAGCCGAACGTTTGGCCGCCATCGGCCAAATGGCTTCCATTATCAGCCACGAAATCCGCAATCCGCTGGCCGTTATCAGCAACGCTACGCGTTTATTAAAACTGTTGGTGGCTTCTCCCAGCCCTAAGGCGGTTAAGCAATTTGGCATTATTGAAGCCGAAATTAAGCAGGCCAACAGTATTATCAGCGAAGTGCTGGGGTATGCCCGCACGCGCGAATTAATGCTCAGCACAATTGATTTGAACAGCTACCTGCGCGAGATTTTATTTTCCCAGCCGGCTGCCCCCGGTATTACCATAAAAGATGAAATTGACCCGGAAAGCGTTCGCATTAAGGTGGATGCGGAAGAGATTAAACAGGCTCTTCGCAACGTAATTTCCAACGCGCTGGAAGCGATGCAAGGGGAAGGAACGCTGACCGTGGGCACCCGCTTAGGCCGCAGACTGGTGTGTATTTTTATCGCTGACACGGGGCCCGGCATTGCGGAAGAAATCCGCCATAAAATGTTTGCGCCGTTTTTTACCACAAAAGCCCGCGGCACGGGGCTTGGCCTGGCGGTAGTTGGCAAAGCCATCGGCCGCCATAAAGGCAAATTGTTTATTAAGAGCGAAGCGGGAAAGGGAACCTGCTTTCAAATTTATCTGAAAATTTACAAAAAACCCGGAGACACCAATTATGGAGAAACAAATTAAAATTTTAGTCGTGGATGACGATAATAACCTGCGTGAAACGCTGGTGGATTTGCTGGAGATTGAAGGTTATAAAGTATATCAGGCCGGCACCGCCGCCGAATGTTTGGAAATTTGCGCCACCGAATTTTTTAATATTATTTTGATGGATTACAACTTACCGGATGAAACGGGGCTGGAACTGATCCGCAAAATCCGTTCGTTTAACCAGGATTCGCAAATTATTATGATTACGGCCTACGCTTCGTTAAACGCCATTATGGAAGCGCTTCAGGAATCTGTTTACGACTTTTTGATTAAACCCGTGGATTTTGATTATTTAAAGCGCAGCATCAACCGCGCGCTGGACAAGTACTTTTTGGAAGAGAGCAATAAGGAATTGCTGTCCCAGTTAAAAACCCGCAACGAAGATTTGGACAGACTGAATAATATGAAGTCCAAATTCTTTTCCATTGTATCGCACGACTTGTCCAACTCGCTTATGACGCTTAAAATGAGCTTTGATATGCTCAAAAAAAAGATGACGCCGGATGACGACCAAAAAAAGAAAATGATGTTTATGGACGAATCCGTCAGCCAAATTGAGCATTTGATTAAAGACTTGGTGGATTGGGCGGCGATTGAAAAAGGCAAGCTGCGCATTGAAAAAGCTCGCTTTGAACTGACGGAAAGTTTAAAGAAAACGGCCGAAATTTTTAAAGCCAAAGCGGCCAAGCGCAATATCCGCGTAACGTTTGAAAGCTGCGGCGCGCTGAACGTATTTGCCGACGAAAAACGCATCCGGCAGGTGATTTCCAACCTGCTTGAAAACGCCGTGCGTCATACGCCGGACAACGGAACGATTGAAATTGTCGTTAGCAAAATAGATGAAAAAAATGCTAAAGTGTCGGTAGTGGATTCGGGCGACGGGATTGACCCGGAACAGGCGCCCAACCTGTTTACCAGTTTTATCCAGGTGGGGGCGAAAGACCGCGTAGGCCGTTTGGGGCTTGGCTTGTCCATCGCCAAAGATATTATCGCCAACCACAACGGGCGTATTTGGGCCCAAAGCGAAGGCTTGGGTAAGGGCGCGGCGTTTAACTTTACGCTGCCTATTGCAAATTCTTAAGATTTAACAACGCTACGGGAGTATACGAATGAATAAAAAGAAAAAAGTGACGGTGCTGATAGCGGATGACCAAACGCTGTTCCGGGAAGGCATTAAAGACGTGCTGACCGGGGAGAAGTGGATTGAAGTCGTGGGCGAAGCCGCCGACGGGTTGGAAGCCGTGGCCAAAGCCAAAAAGCTTAAACCCGATGTGGTGCTGATGGATATTAAACTGCCCAAAATGGACGGTATTAACGCCACCCGCCAAATCCGTTCCACCTGCCCGGAAGTGAATGTGCTTATGCTTTCCAGCTTTGAAGACGAAGCCCACGTGTTGGACGCCATTCAGGCCGGGGCCAACGGTTATTTGTCCAAAATGCTCCCGGCGGTGGAGCTGGTCAATTCCATTAAAACCTTTACCACCGAAGGGCTGATGATTCCCCAGCAGTTAATGGGTAAGCTTTTGCACGGGTTGCGCAAAATGGGCGACGGCGGTATGCCTTCCCAAGCCACCCTTACCAAAACCGAAATTAAGGTGATGGACTATTTGGGCAAAGGGCTTAGCAATAAAGAACTTGCCAAAGAACTTAATTGCAGCGTAAAAACGATTAAAAACCATTTGAACAGCGCTTTTCATAAATTGGGCGTTTCCAGCCGCACCGAAGCGGTGGTAAAAGCCATTGAAAAGGGCTTGATTTCTTCGGAAGGGACCGTAATCCCGGACGGAGAAGAGGAGTAATTTTATGCGGTTAAAAAGGCTGTGCGCGCGGATGCGGCGCAAGGGGCAGGCCACAATTGAATACGTGCTTATGCTCGCGACGATTGTGGTGGTTCTTTCGGCCTTTTTAACCGCGTTTAACACGCATATTGCGCGTTGGTTTTTTGCTTTTGTCGGGAGTATGCTTATCAGCTGATTATGAAAATACTTCGCCGCTGTATCTGGAAGTTGCAAGACCGCAAGGCGCAGATTTTGCTGCCTTCGGTCCTTTTGGCGCCTATTTTCATATTAGTGGTGTATTTATTGTTTGAAGTGGCTAAAGTATCTATGACTAAAATCCGCCAGCAGTTTGCGCTGGACAATGCCGCTTATTCCCAAATGTCCGCAGCCAGCACTTATCTAAATGCGGTGGCTATGGTCAACGGCCCGCTCCCTTACCGCGTAATGTTGTATTATGAAAAAGAAACGAAAGCGTTAGATTTGACGGAATCGGCGAAAAACAGTGGAAAATACGCCCAGCCTGTAACTATTTTTGACCTTTTTTACCAAGGAGGAGCTTTCCCTGCTATCGGGCCAGATCATACCAAAGGGGTCAATGACCCTCCTAAACCGGAATTGGACGATTGGAAGGTGGCGTATTCCGAGGGACGTGATGGCGATTCTTCCTTTTATAAACGGGACTCTTGGCAGAAAGAAAATCCCGGCTCGTCTCCTTCTGAGATTGTGCCGGTAATGAGTAAATCGTTAGTAGACGATGTTTACTTTCCGCATACGGTGGCTGTGCCGGTTATTGTGCAGTATTTAACTAACTATGCGTATGTTTCCAGTATTTATGAGGCGCAGTCTTATACATATAAAGAAGTAAGTAAAAACGCTATTATGTTTAGGGAAGCGTACTTCTTAAACGTAAATGATTGCAAACGTTCGGAGTGTGCCCGGCAGAGTGCCGCTAAAATAAGGCAGGTTTTGGATCTTTCCACCTCTCCTTTTGAGCTTTCCGAACTGCGTTTTTACGTTTCAGACTCTGATGCAAGCGGGGCGCACGGGCAGGCTTATAATGTTGATTTTAAATCCCCTGAATTGCTTGATGGTAAAAATTTGTTTCAATTTGCTTATTTGAATTCTGCCAGTTTGGGGAAATTACGCACCCTTTCGCGCGGGGTGTTGTTAGAACAACCGTTTAAATTGCCGCGGAATCATTTTAATATTAATTTAGAACAAAAATATAAACCGTATGTTCGCAACCGGGTTATGCTTACTTGCCCGCGCTCTAACAATAATTGCGTATGGCCGAACCCGCTGCCCAAATACAGTATTACTTTGGATCCGTAATGAAAAAACTATCTCATTTTTTTAATTGCCGAAAGGGGCAGGCAACTACGGAAACGGTGTTGCTGTTTCCTATTTTTGTCATTTTTATTTTATTTATTATTAAGATTTTCGGCCTTTTGATTTTAAACCAAAAAATGGAAATTGCCGGGTTTTATGCCGCGCGGCGTTTTCAGTTGCAGTCCCATGAAACGGATTATTACGCCAATACGTGGGACAAACGTTTTCTTATCAAAGACATTAAAAAAAAGGTGGAAAATTATTTGGGTTTTGATAAGGCCGGTATGCGCAAGTTTTTAAGTTTAAATAATTTAAAGATGGATATTAATACTTCGGGCACTTGGACTAAAGTTCGGTTAACGGCGTATACAAAGCCGCCGCGCATTCCGTTTTTATGTAATTATAATAAAGATCATGTTTGCGATAAAGATGACAAATGTCTGAAAGGGTATAATTTTTTGTGTGAAACGGGCGGGGAAATCAGTATTATTAAATATGTGGGACATAATGAGCGCCCTGCTCCCTACCAACGCCCGGAAGGAAAATAAATTTGGGGTCGCTTTGGCGGCCCTGTTGTATAGTGTAAAATACAAAAAAGCAGCTTGACAAAACGCTTTTTTCTGCCTATACTAAAGTAGTAAGCGTATATAACTCTTTGTTTGAGCAGGCTGTGGCCTGGGTCAGCAAGAGTGCTTTTTATTATTATGTAAAGGGGTTTTATATGTTTAAATTAAAACCGGGAAATGTTTTCCAAAAAATAAATAAAATGGACAAAAAACAGGCTTATACCTGGGGAGCCATTATCGTCGTATGTTTTATTGCGCTGATGACTTTGGCTTCATTTATGGGCAACGCAGAAGACGCTTCTTTTGATGGCTTCAATACCCGCGGGTACGATTTAGCCCAAATGCCGTTTGTTAATGACGAGGCGGAAGAGTATTTGCTTGCGTCAAAATATCCGGATATGCAAAATAACGGCTCTACCATGCTTTACAGCCAGGCGGAAAAAGAAGCCCGTCAGGAAGCGGATGCCGAAGCGGCGGCGGAAAGCGCTGCTGAAACGGATTCGGACTCTTCGGAAGAGTATAATACCACTAATATCTATAAATCCAAAGGTTATACGGGCCGCGGCCGCGGAGCCGGGGCCGGAACGCCTACGCAAGTAGGGACGTTGGGCAGCGCCAGCATGGGGCATGCCAGCGGCAGCGGGATGAGCGGCACCTTTGGCGCCCCCAGAGGGGATTTTTCTCCTTATAACAGTCAAGAAAAAGGCTCTGAAATTCAAACACAGCTTAGAAATACGGATGCCAAGAAAGCATTGTCCCAATTTGCCCGCACCAGCCGTGCCGCAGCGGGCCTTAAGGACGGTAAAGGCGTAAATGCCAAACGCGCTTTGATGGGCGGAAGTATTAAAGGCAGTGAGGCGTTTACGGAAACCGGGGTAGACCTTAGTAAAGCGGGTGGTTTAGCCTTGGATACAAATGCTCCTGTTTCGTCTGCCGATTTAAGTGATTTGGATAAGAAAGTAAGCGACGGTGCGAAAGATGCAAAGAATGATAAAGATGATTTTAATAATGATTTGCAAGAAAGCTTTTTAGACCAATTGTTACAACAATTAGTGAGTGGTGTTATTGATACGTTAAATAGCGCGGCTAACCAGTGGTTAAGCGGGCAGATTGATCAGTGGCAGGCAAATAGTCAAGGAAATTCAGCTTTTAATGATAAAATAAATGCTACTTCAGATGCTTTATATGGAAAGCCTTATGACAAATTAACTGGTGATGAAATAAAGCAGTTAGAAAGTATGGGTGTTAGTGTGCCTCTGGGGCCATGCCCTGACACTGGTTGCAAAACTGTAGGCGATTTATGGAAAGGCCAAAATAATGGCAAGGGTAATCAGAAAGGATTTCGTAACGCTAATAAGAACTATTATAATAAACATACAGATTCTGATGTTTGGCAAGCTGCTAATGAGGCGCGGCAAGATGCACGTTCCGCTCATTTAGGCAGAAGTTCTTCTTCTTATTCTAATGGTTGTAAAAAAAGTTGTGAGTCTATTCCCAATAAAGAATCTCAGGCTTACGGAACTTGTATGTCTAAATGCTAAAGTTTTTTAGGAGGAATTTATGAATATCTTTAAATGGATAACAAGCCGGGCGGGTAAAGCCGCCTTGTCTACCCTGCAAATGGTAGGGTTAGGGGCGGTTGGGGTTGCTGGTGTGGTAGGTGTCGGCAGCCTGTTGTTGGGGGATTCCTCCGATAATACCGCTTTTACTCCTGCGGCATACAATCCCGGAGAAGTGGTGTATGTGGCTAATGCGAACACGGGTTCTTACGCTGGGGGCTCCTATGCGGGGGGAGGGGAATCCCAGTCCTCTATGCAAATTTCCGCCAACACTCTAAAACGCTTGGAAAAGCAGGAACTTGCCCAGCGGGAAGCGCAGGAAATGGCGGAATACGCGCCGGATTATTCCTCTTCCGTTACTTCTGCGGCGCCGTCTTCCGTGGGTGCGGCGCACCAAATGGGTGGAACGGACGGTTTGGGTACCGGGGCGAACTTTGCCAATGAGTTGGAGTTAAAGAATAACCCAATGGCTGCTATGCAGCAGCAAATGGCGGGTATGTCCAATATGGTGGCGCAGGCGCAGCAACAAGCGCAACAGCAAACTCAAGCGGCTCCCGGCCAGGCTGGGGCTCCGGCTTTAGCCAGCGCTTCTAAAAACTGGGGTTCTTCCGGGGCGACCGGTGGGGCTTCGGGCAATGCTTTTAACTCTTCTTTTTCCGTGCAAGACAGTGGTAAAAATAAGAAAGGCAATTCCGGTGGGGGAGCTTCGGCTAATCCGGGGGAATTATTAGCTTCTGCGCAGGCGCAAATGGCTAAAGTTACCGAAGGCGCCCGCTTGCGCGCCCAGTCTACTTTTGGAAGTGAAAATATCGGCGGAAACCATGATGCGTCAGTACAAGGTTTCCGGTCTTCCCAACAAGGGAAAGATTTAAAGTTTATTTATAAACGTTCTAATGATGCCTCTAAAAATAAAAACCGTGCGGCGAATGAAGGTTCCCGTGCGTTTTTGGCAAGTACTAAAATTTCCGGTGGTATGATGATTTCTGCAGAAAATGTAACAACCGGGCAAGGCCAGGGATCTAAGGATTTTGAAAGTGATACTGATTCTCAGTTGCGGGGTATTAGAACTTGGCAAACGGATACCGATGAGTATGCCCAAGAGAGAAAGAATCACCGGGATTCTATTAGGCTTTGGATGTGGATTGCTATTCCGGTTGCATTAGCTGCAATGATTGCTATGGTCGCTGCAATTGCTTCTGCAGGTTGGTTCTTTGGTGCGGGCTATGCCATTGCTGCCGTGATTGCCGCAGTTGCTTTAATTCCAGTCATTACATTAATGGTAGAAAGTATTTCTTATATGAATAAATATGGCGGAAGTTCTTTATCCTCTTGGGGGTTGGCTATTTCTAGTGCCTTAACAGTTGGTATTGGGTGTGCGTTTATTCCTGGTATCGGAGCTGGTTTAAGTGCTAAAGTAGGAGCTCAGGTCGCGTGGTTAGGCGGTGCTGTTGGGTTGGGTGCTGGGGCCGCTTGGTGGGCTACTTCTGCTACGAAGGATGCAGCTTTGGACAACCCGGAATCTTTGTTAAATACGGAAATTGATGCAGAACAAGGCGGGGACTCTAAATGAAAATGACCCGTGAACAAGAACTGCAAAAATGGCGGGAGGCCATTTTAAAAGCGCAAAAAGCTCCCCGTTCTTTAATCTGGGGGATTCGGGTAGTATTATTGTTATTATTTTTTGTTTGGTTAGGCGGAGCCCTTTATTTACATTCTGTTGTAAAACAGGATGAACGGGATCTGGAAGCCTTGCGGCAGAAAAAACAGCAGAAAGAAGAACTTTTGCGCAGAGAGGCCGCGTACCGTCAGGCTGTATTACAGCAAACAAATCCGCAAAGTAGGGTAAAAAATGCTATAGACGGAGTAAAAAAATAGGAGAGCTTATGAAATTTTTTAATCTCTTAGCAAATAAAGCTGGTAAAGTAGTGTTTGGGGCTGCTCAAGCGGGAGGGGTTTCTGTTGTGGTGGGAATCCTGGCAACAACTGTAATGTATAATACTGCTTCCCAGCAGATAGAAGAACAGGCTGTTCGCAGCCTTTCCTCTGTTTCAAATACTTATGCTTATGAAGGTTTGAACAGGGGGGCTGACGGGCTCCTTTCGTCTATGAATATCCAGAATAGAACTGGCTCCAAAGGCGTTGCGGTGGGGGCAGACCGGGAACGTTTGGAAGGTTCCCGCTCTAAGAATGATTTTGGCCTTACTGCGGCGAGTAATTTGGAAAACCGGGTTTCTATTCCGGGCCCGGGGGCTGCTGCGGCTACTTCTGCTACGGATGGTTTAGGTGTTGGCGGGGTGGATATGGTGGAAGTTTCCAGGGCCTCCATTGGAGCCGGGACCACTGCGGGCTCCTCTGTTCCTGCGGTGGTACCGGCTTCCGGCGCAGGAAAGGGGGGGCAAGCGGCTGGAAAAAATTCCGGCGGGCAGTTGGCTTCGGCTTCTATGGCGCGTGCTTCCGGTAATGCCTTTAATGCCGCGGCTGGTTCTATGGGCGGAGGCTCTTCGGCTTCCGGCAGCCGTAGTGGTGCTGGCGCAGGGGCAGGGGCGAAGTCTTCCTCTTCGGAGGGGTATAATTTCTCCGGAGCGATGCCCAGCGGTTCCAGTGTGTATAATGGTTTAGATGGCTCCCATAAAAGTAGTTCTTCCTTTATAGCTGCAGGCCGGGATGGTACTGTTGGCAGAGGCCGCCGTTCCTTGCGGGATAAAGAGAATGATTTGAAAGATATTTCTAAACGCTCTGCTGATGCTGCCAAAAATGCGCATCGTGCCGCAAATGAAGGCTCTCGGGCGTTTTTAGCTTCCTCTCAAAATTCTGGTGGTATGAGTATTGATGGCGTAGGGGAAACTGTTACTACTGGGTCATCAGATTTTGCAACGCCTACTGATAGCAATTTAAAAGCTATTGGCGATTGGGGGGAGCAACAGGATGATTATGGGGACCGTAAAGAAAAAGCCCGTAAAAAATTAGCTTGGATGTGGTTGGGTACACTTGCCGGCGGTATTGCCTTGTTATTTGCTGCTGCCGCTGCGCTGAGCAGTCCTGCACTTAAGGGGCCTTGGAAAATTGCAGTACAGGCGGCATTTATGGCTGCCATTTTAATTCCTTGTGGGTTTTTGATTAAAGAAGCATTAAATTATCAACACGAATTTAAAGGTACGATGATGTCTGTGATTTCCTGTTTAACGGCTGCCGTTCTTACAGGAGGTATGATGTTTACTGTATTACAACCCGAGACAGCCTGGGAATGGTTAACAGGACATCTTGTTAAAATCCTTATTGGCTTTGGAGTGTCCGTTGGTTTAGGATTAGTTTCTTCTACGATGTTAAGTTCTTTATAAAGGAGTATAAGCAGGAAGACGCATTTATGCGTCTTCCTGCTTGCCGTTTATGCAAAACGAACCACAGGAAAAACAGCCTTTTCTGCCGCAGGCGTGGCAGGAAACTAAAGACGCTTTTTCTTCTAAAAAAGCGTGGGTGTTGCTTGCGTTCTTTTTGGTTTTGTTGTTTGTGGGCGGGTTCGTGCCGGTGGGTAAAATTCCGTTCCTGCGCAATTTGGCGTATGCCATGGGATATACGCCCGATGAAACCCAAAAAATTTCACTCTTGCGCGCGTTATTTTCTTGGAATGAACACCAAAAAATCCTGCGCGGCGAACTGCCGGACCCGGATGCCGTATCCATATTTGGCGCAGACGGCGGATATTTAACTTCGGCTTCTGCGCGCGCGCAGAATAAACTCATCAATATGCGCGCGGTTAATTCCTCTTTAGCCCGCAAGGGTCAGCCTCAGGATGCGTTAACCAGTTCTTATTCGTCAGTTGGTCCGGGGGCGGAGGAAAAACCGTCCGATATTAAAATTGGTGCAAACAATGTTTCCGCCTCCACGCAGGCCAATGCCGCCAAGACGGGCGAAGTTTATTTCGGCGCGGATGCTTCGGCTGTCGCCCGCGATAAAACGGACGGATATAATTCCGTCAATACGCTTAAAAAAATCGCTAATCCCAACATTGCCGGCGGCTCTAAAGGGGACGACTGGCTGGACCGTTTGGTGGATAAAGCCACCCGCTCGGATTCCGGTCTGGATAATATCGCCAAAAATGTAGATAAAGGCGGAATGTTGAGCAGAATAGGCGGCGTACGGGAACAAGGCAACAGTCGTGCCCAAAAAGATATGTATTACGCTTGGTTGTTTGGCAAAACGGCGCGCCGTACGCAAAACCCGGTACTTAAAAAAACATTGGCTTCCGCGGGGTTTAACGGAGGGGAGATGCCCAAATCGGTTTTTTCCGCTTCGGGGTTTTCCGGCGTGGGGATTAACCCGGATGATGTGGTGGCGGATATGGACAGCGTAACCAAGTACTTGGAACAGGATAAAGCCTGCCAGCAAGCTATGCAGGAGATTGGAGACGCCTTAGGTACGCAAAAACAAGCTTTATTTACTCAGATTAAAGATTTGCATTTTCCCGCGAATTGTAATGATGCGTTGGAGAGTTCTTATGGAAATAATCTTGCTGGTATTAAAAGCACGTGTGAGGGGATAAGAAAAGCATATACGCATACATTGGGCAGCAAATGTTCCATCAGCGGTACGGCGGGCAATTGCGATGCGACAGATAGTTTAATGGGCCGTTTTACTTCTTACTATAACTATTGCAAGGAAGAACGGGCAAAGTGCGCCCAGTTGCTTGAGACGGCGGATCAGCAAGCCTGTTTAAACGATATTAAATCCGCCGATAAATTTTCAAGCGATGCTTGTTATCCCGATTGCAGTGCGCAGGAAGTATCCAAAGCACAGCAGGACGTTTTTAATGTAGATAAAAACGGAGATCCTATTGTCAACCTGGATAATCCGCGCGACGAAGGCGGGTTTGTGCCCCAGCTGGATTGGAGCGGCAATTTTTGGGTGGGGGATGTGGATTAAATTCCCCCTTGAAAAACGCGGATTTAATTGTATAATAGAAGTAAGGTAGTATCTGCAAGCAAGTTGTTACGGAGTGGGGGACCATCTCTGAACAACGGTATTTTTATTATGGAAAGAAAGTAAAAAGCGGGTTGTTCTCCGCCGGAGGCCACCCGCCAGGCAAAGTAACTTTGCCCGTTGCGTTTTTAAATTATATAGGAGGCTCTTATGCCTGAGGAAAAAAAAGACAAAAAGGTTGTTCCTTTTGTAACGCCCGGCAACGAGGCGAAAAAGGACAGCTTTACCTTTAGCGATAAGATCAAGAACAGCAAACCCGCTGGTTCCAAATCTTTCGCTAACCGTATTTCCTCCAAAATCGGGAGCGACGGTAAACCTAAAAAAACTCTCTTTGAGAGAACCAAAAGGGATGCCCCGTTCTTCATTGCGGCCATTGTCGCGCTTTTGTTGCTGCCGTTCTTGTATAAATACTCCGGCAGCGTAACGGAGCCTGATATGGTAACTCCCGGTCTTGAAGGAAGCGAATTTGACCCTACCCGTTCCGGATTCGACACCTTAACGGGCGACCCCGAAGGTCAAATCGCCCAGCTTGCCGGCCGCGATTCTATGGATTTAATCGTCGGTTTCGGTAAGAAACAGGAAGAAGAGTCTGACGATTTTTCGTCGTATAATTCCAATCTGAACAGCGGGTTGGATGATTCTTATTCCAGCTCTAAAAATAACGCGGAAGAATATAATACCACTAATATTTACAGACAACGCAAACAAGCCGCGCCCGCTACGCGCGCCGCTTTCAAAAAAACCAATATTAATCCCTTGCGCGGTGCGGGTTTAACCTCCCGCGGCGGCGGTAAATTGGGTGTTGGTATGTGGGGCGGCGGTTTGAAAAGAGCCGCTGATAAAGTAAAGGCGGATGCGCCTAAATCTTCCCCCAAGCCGGTATCCTTGCAGCCTTTGCAGGCCGCGGGTAAACCTTCCCGCTCTTACTTTGGCCAAGGTGCGGCGGCGGAAGCCAGACGCTCCAAAGATGCTATGTCCAAAGCCAACGCTATGCAGGCGTTGATGGATGCGCAGATGAAACCCATTGAACCGGGCAAAATCGGCGGCATTGGCGGCGGCGACTTTGGCGGCCCCGGCGGCGGTAACGGCAATTTGGACCGCAAATTTGCCTTTAATGGTAAAGAACCCTGGTGGTGGGACATGATGAAAAAACGCTCCCAGATGGAATGGGAAGCGAAGTTCAACCGCAAATGGGACTGGATTAAGTGGGGTGATAAACTGGCCCAGAATATCTTGGGCGGTATTATCAATTGTCTGGTTACGGGCAATGACGATGGGGATCCAGGTACCTTTTTTGGGACCGCTAAAAGTGATAGCGGAGTGGATAAGTGTTGTGGCCGTTCTGCACAGGAATGGTCTGCTGCTTGGGGCAGTTTTCCTACTAGCAAAAAGCAGTGCGAATCAAGTGATTGTGGAAAGAATATGCTTGATCGCGGGAAAGAGCCTTGGGAAGAAGGAGCAAAAGCTTCTCCTGGGCGCGGCTTCTTTGCTCAAAGAGTTAACTGTCTTAGTAATGGATTGTTTGCTAAGGGGGGATATGGCTCTGGGGCACCACAAATTTCTGAAAATGCTTCCGGTGGACAATGTGCGGATTTGAATACAACGCATAATTATAGCATTAAACCTGAAGGTGAAGCGTTAAAATGGCATACATACCATTATATTGTGGCGCGTAATTACTTGCCTTTGTCTGTGGCAGGGAAAAAAGAGCCGGACTCTAAACGTATCCGTTTGTGCTCGGAATATTCCGATAATTTACGGATGAGAAAACAGAGTGCTGCTGGTGCGGCTGCTATTTATGAATTATCCACGGCAGATTCTTTGCGTTTGCAAAAGATTGAAAATATGCTTGAAGATTTGGCAGCCAATCCAGAAAAAAACAAAGATAATATTAAAAAGTTGGAGCAGGAGAAAGAGTCTCTTGTTGCAAAATATGCCAAAACGTCTGGCAGCGGTAAGCCTAATAATAATAAACGCCAATATACTGAAAATGCAGATCCCGAGTCTTTAAACGATGCGTGTGTGGTTTATGTCGCTGAATCTGAAATTTTAGATTGGGAACGCGGTTTTAAACCTAACATGATCGATATGTTGGAAAAATTGATTCAAGAACGCGGGATTTCGGCTGTATCGTATGATGATAACGGCAAGCCTAATAACTATGCCACATCTTCGCGTAAATTGGCGGAAGAGGCTTTTGAACAATTGGATTTGTATATGATTGCTGGTATGAGTTCCAAATATAAAATTGGCACTTCTTCCAATATGAAACAATTGTTGCCTATGCCCTATTGGAAATTCCAAGAAGCGTTTTTGGAACGCCGTGGAACAACTACTTCTGACAGAAAAGAAGGTGGTTGGAGAACAAACGTATCCAAACGGAAGCATCGCCAAGTGGGTATTGATACTGTATTCGGAGCAAAATGTTATTTTGATAACGCCATTAAGTTGAGCTGTAAGCATAATTCCAGCCCAGCGCAGGCGCAAGTTACGTTTACTCCGGCTTTCCAGGCTTCTAGAGGAACGGTCAAAGCAGAGGCGATTACTTTAAAAGCTTCCTATTATCCTGGAAATAGTTCTGAGGGTAACTTGCATAAAGATCAAGCGGCCCCAATGCCTCAGATTATTTCCGTGGCGCAGCCTACGGATTCAAAGGGAACCTCTTTTATCTATACGTATTCTCGTATGTTAGAGGGGGCGTCTTCTGGAAAGGCTACCGAATTAACCGAAGATTCTGTCGGTACTGTAAAATGGGACTTAATTCGTGGCGGAACGGTAATTAAAACTGTTTCTTGCGATTTTAATAATTCCGGTGATTCTGTTAATCCGTATATCCCAGTTCCAGAATGTACTGATGGGGCTGTTGTAAAGATGCCGGAAACTAAAATCGCTGGACAATGCCAGAAACAAAAAGTCTGTAGTAATGGAAAATGGGGCAAGATTGAAAATGTGCCTGGTGATGCCGATTGCGAAGGTGGCAATGGCGGTGGGGGTGGGGGAAATAATGGTCCCGTCCCTCCAACACCTACCGTGGTATCATTCTATGATAGTTTAACCCGTATTCCGCAAAGCGCTGCTATTTTACAAGCAGATAGCCGTCCGGGGAAAAATGGAGCGGTTTCTAATCCTCAATGGTCTTCTTGTAAATTAGCCTCCGGAAATTCGCCATTATTGGCCTTGGATGCCAAAACGAAAGAGTTTATAAAGTCCGCTAAACAAAAGTTTGATGCAAATGCGGATAATAAAAAGGCACTTATTACGTTGGAATATAATGAAAATGCGTTGACGATTGCCAACTTAGTAGATGCTATTATGATTGATCCAAATAATGGTACCGTACCTGCCAATACGGTGTGTTTGTTAGGTAAAACGATTGGTACCGTTGCACGGGATCCTCAAGCTAGTTCGTTTGATAACTTGTTCGGGGCGTTCCTGTCATTTATTAATTATGATGCGGCTTCGTTCCCTAGCAGACGGACTTATGATAAATCTCACAGCCCTGTTGTAGATCTGCGCTTTAAGAGTGGTACGGACTACTGGTGGGGTGGTTATGTTCGGTCAGGTAATAGAGAGGATTATGTCAATCAAGTGAACCAAGGAGTGTGGAAAGAATTCCCATTGAAAGAGTTGGCTAGAACTTCTTTGCCGGCACATTCTGTTGGTAAATTAAAATCAGTAAACGATCAAAATAGCAGAGTGACATATCATACTACTTACCAAGACTTAATGCAAGCTGCTCCGTGCCAATATAATGCGGAGGCTACCGTGCAAAGAGCTAATGTTTTGAGATATATTAGTCTTCTTTGTGCTCATGGGGATCAACAAAAGATTAAATCCGCACAAAGAAGCGGAGGAAATGGGTCTCCCACTTCTGCAGTCAATACGCCGCAACATCAAGATAATCATAATAATAGAGAGTGATAGGTTATAAACACCCCGGGAGGGTTTCCTCCCGGGGGATTTTTTATCTATACTTTACTGGGCGGGTACATAAATTTCTCTTTCTTTCATTTGCCCGTTTCTTTCCTTTTTTCTATCATATACGTATGCTTAAAAAACGCGTTTTGCAAGCGGTGCTGGGGGCTTGTCTGCTCGCGGGGAGCGTGCTCCCTGCGCAGGCGTTTTTCCCGTTTTCGTTCCGCAAGCAAGAGCTCAAAACCGATTATTCCCAAACCGTGTGGGACCAAATTATGCGCGATCAAGCCGTTTCTGATATGCGCCGCGGTATGGGGGAAATGGCTCAGGCCCGCTATCGCGAGGCTTCCAACAGTTTTGCCAAAGCCGTTATCAAAAACGCCAAGGATCCGATGGGGCATCTGCTGTTTGGCGCGTCGTTATACTGGGAAGGAAAGGTGGATGATGCCGTTTCCGAATATAACGAGGCTTTGCGCCTTTCGCCGGATAATGCTATGGCGTATCAGCTATTAGGGATTGCTTCCGGCTGGAAGGGGGAAGTTATACAGGCGCAGGAGTATTTTTTAACCGCCAATAAGCTGGACCCGAACAAAGCCGATACCCATATGAATTTAGGTTCCACATATGCCGTCCAAAACCAGTTGGAAAAAGCGTTGGAACACTTCCGCCGGGCGACGGAATTGGCCCCGCGGGAGCCGTTGTATCATTATCAGTTAGGCACGCTTTATGAAGCCTTGGGGCGGGACCAGCAGGCGGAAGCGTCTTTTAAAAAGGCGTTAAAATTATTTCCTTCTTACGAAGATGCCCAGCTTAGTTTAGGTGTATTGTACGAAAAATTAGGCCGCACGCAAGACGCGCTAAAGTATTATAAAAAAGCCGTCAAAACCAAGCCCGGCGATTATGTCGCCCGCCTGCGTTACGCCTTTTTATTGGTGCGCAACGGCGAGGAAACCAAAGCGCGGGAAACCTTGGAAGACGCTTTCTCTATCTCCCGTTTTAAAGCGGAGGGCCTGGCGCTAAACGCAGTGTACCGCGCCAGTGGACGAACGGCGGATTCTTTTAAAAAGCAAATTGAAAAATTTAAAGAAAATCTTTCTAAAGTGGCTCCCGGCAAAGCGGTAAATGTGGAGGTTTCGTTGGAATTTGAACCTGTATCCCAATCGGAGGGGGCTTCGTCCCCAAGTTCTTTTGAACAGGCGTACGAGCGGCTGCGCCCCTCGGGCGGGTTGGAAAACGCTGCCCAAACCGCACGTGCGTTTAAACGCATGTTTACCTTGCAGGCAGCGGACGCCCAAACGCGTGAAACGCAGATAAGCGAATTTATTTCGGGCGTGCAAAACGCCGTGGCGCAAGGCGCGGAGCAATATAATGTAAACTTGTCTTTGCAGGGCCGGACGGCTGATTTCGCCTCGCCTTACGCGCTTACTTCCGCAAATACGTCCGCCCCCAAGGCGGTGTATGACCCGCGCGTTGTCGGCAACGATATGGGCCTGTGGGTAATGGGCAAAACGTGGCTGAAACTGGTGGACGAAGCGGCTGAAGAACTGCAGGAATTTTCACCCCAATGCCCAAAGGGGAACGTCTGCGCGCTCTTAACCGGGCTTGGCGGGTTGGCGCGCGGGGATGCTCCGGCGGCGCAAGCGGCGTTTTTAACGGCTTCTTCCGTCAGCCGGGATCCGCTGGCGTGGCTTGGGCTGGGTACGGCCAGTGTGGTGGCGGGGGATGACGCTTCCGCCCAACATTACTATCGCCGCGCGCTGGAAGCGGCCCCCGGAAATAAAACGGCACTGCGGAATTTAAAAGTTTTGGCGGAATAAAATTTATGCAAAAATACGGACAGCATTTTTTAATTAACGAAGGTATTATTAATCAAATTGTAGACGCGGCATTACTCTTGCGCGCGGAAAATTTGGTGGAAATCGGCCCCGGCAAAGGCGCGCTGACAGAGCGGCTGATTGCCCGCGGGCAAAAAAATTTTACGTTGGTGGAAATTGACCCGGAAATGGTGGCGTGGCTGGAAACGCATTTGCCAAAAGAGGCGAATGTAAAAATAGTGCGGCAAAATTTTTTGAAGTTTGAGCTGGCTTCTCTGCCGCCCGTTCCGACGGAATTTGTCAGTAATTTGCCGTATATAGACGCGGCGGACATTTTGGATAAAGTGCTTGCCTGGCCGCACTTTTTTTCGGCCGTATTTATGTTTCAAAAAGAGCAGGCCCAGCGCATCCGCGCCAAAGCGGGGGAAGATTTTTACGGGCCGCTTTCTATTTTCAGCCAGCTGCGCGCGCACATCAGCCCGATTTGCAAAGTGGGCCGCGGGAGTTTTAATCCGCCGCCGAAAGTGGAAAGCGCGGTACTGGCGTTTGAGCGGTTAAAAGAACCTGTTTTTACTTCGCAAGACGAGTGGAAAAAATTTAAAAAACTTGTTTTGTCGTCGTTTTCGCACAAACGCAAAACGGCGTTTAATTCGCTGGTGTTGTGCGGATATGGCAAAGACGCCGTATCGGCCGCACTGGAAAAACTGGGCCTATCCCCGACGGTTCGCGCGGAGCAAATCCCGCCTAAAACGTATGTAAAACTGGCTGGGCTGTTGGGCTAATTTTTAAAGCAACTTTTCCAAAATCCGTTCCTGAATGTTAAAGGGGCGGATTTTGTTTAGCCCCAGGCGGCGGACGGCCGTTTCCAATAAAGCGGTTTTGTCAGTTAGTTCGGGTGCGTAAAAGCGGCCCGCATTCAGCAGGGCTTCTTCCGGCGCCAGGCCGATAAGTTCGCTCCCCGTTACTTTTAGGCCGAGTTTAGCGGCTTCTTGTTTGCACGCTTCAAACACTTGGGCAAGCCCGGTGGTTTGGTAATCGATCAAATTAAAAGACACTTGCGCGCACTGGTAGTCCGGCATAAACCAGCCGATGGCTTTTACAGCGGGCAGGCCGCCGTTTTTCTCGCGCAGGACGGAGGCGATTTGTTTGGCGGCGGCAGCATTTTCCGTATTTAAACATATGTTAAACGCCAGCAAAAAATTACGCGCGCCGATAACGGTTGCGCCCGTTTTTTGTACGGAGAGGGAAAATTCCTGCGGGCCAAAATCGGGCGGCAGTTCTTTTAATTTTTTCGGCAGGCTTTCGTATTCTCCACGGCGGATAAACGCCAAGTTCTTACGTTCGGGCGACGCGGCGCACGCCTCGTACAGATAAACGGGAATATGTAATTTTGCCGCAGTTTCTTGCGCTAAAAGCCGCGCTTCTTGGGCGGCTTCTTCCAGCGTCATATTTTTAACGGGTACAAGCGGGCAAACGTCCGTCGCTCCCAACCGCGGGTGTGCGCCGGAATGGAAACGCATATCAATCAGTTCCGCCACCGCTTTTAATAAGGCAAACGCGCAGTGGCGCACGTCGTCCGGCTCTCCGGCCAGCGTGATGACGGTGCGGTTTGCGTCGGCGTTGGAATCCACGTGTAACACGCGCGCGCCGGACGCTTTTTTGGCGCGGGAAACAATCTGTTCTACCACGTCCAAACGGCGGCCTTCGGAAATATTGGGTACGGCTTCCATTATTTTCATAAAACCATTATAATTTTTTTATAGTGCGGCCGCCGGAAAAAAATTTAATAATAATTTGTGTTATTTCTTCGGATTTATGCTACAATAACTATAGATACTTATTAAGTTTAAGTATCTGATAATTAATAAAAGGAAGTATTAGTAAAATGCCTAAAGGAAAAGTAAAGTGGTTTAACGACCAGAAAGGTTACGGCTTTGTAACCCCCGAAGACGGTTCTAAAGATCTCTTTGTTCACTATCAGGAAATTCAGGGCGACGGTTTCAAAACCTTGGCCGAAGGCCAAGAAGTTGAATTCGAAGTCGTGGAATCCGAAAAAGGCCCGAAAGCCGTTAAAGTTGTTAAACTTTAATTTTTGGACGACTTTAAAAAGGCCCGGGTTAACCCCCGGGCCTTTTTTCTGCCCTTTGGGGTAGTTTTTGCAGAAGGAGTATATGGTAAATGACTAAAAAGACGTATTCCCAAGCCTCGCTTGGAGAGTTGTGGCACTTGGCGTATCCGCTGATTGTACTGATGGCGGCGCAGGTGGTTATGCAATTTGTAGACCGTATGTTTTTGGCGTGGCATTCGCACGACGCGCTGGCCGCGTGTGTGCCCGCTGGCGTGCTGGCCATGACGTTTGCCTCTATGTTTATGGGGCTGGCCAGTTACACAAGCGTATTTATTTCGCAGTATTACGCCAAAAAGAAGTATGCGTCCGTTACCGTTTCTTTATGGCAGGGGGTATTTTTGGCGGTTGTTTCGTCGCTGCTTCTTGCCGGGTTAACTCCGGCCGGGAAAGCGCTTATTAACGCTTTTGGGCACGACGCCCCGGTACGCGCGCTGGAACTGAAATACTTTGGCATTTTAAATTTATTCGGCGGTTTAGCCGTTATCAATAATGCGCTCGCCAGTTTTTTTAGCGGCCGCGGGCAAACCAAAATCCCTATGTGGACGGCCATTATCGGCAACGTGATAAACATCGGCCTTGACTATGTGATGATTTTCGGCAAGCTCGGCTTTCCGGAAATGGGCATCGCGGGCGCGGCGTGGGGGACGGTTATCAGCTGCGGCGTGATTACGGCTATGTTTGGCGCGCTGATTTTTGCGCGTAAGACGCGTAAAGAATATAAAATCAGTAAATTGGCGGGCTTTTACAAGCCGGTATTTTCGCGTCTTTTGCGTTTTGGGCTGCCTAACGGCTTTGGCTTTTTGATGGATATTTTATCCTTTACGCTGTTTACGTTTATGGTGGGGAATATTGATACGATTTCCTTGCAGGCCAGTAATGTGGTGATGTCCATGCAGCCGGTGGTGTTTACGGTTATTTTAGGCTTGGGCATCGGGATACAGATCCTCGTCAGTAAATACCAAGGTTTAAAGCGTGCCGATTTAAGCGTGCGCGTGGTTAAAAATGCGTGTAAAATAGGCTATGCGTATGCGTTTGGGATTGGTTTTTTGTTCTTTTTTGGCGCGCCGCTTTTTGTAAATTTGTTTATTCCGCCGTCTTCAGCGGACGCGGCGGCGATTGCGGCCAAAACCTATCCGCTTATTAAACTGGTAAGCTTTTTTGTTTTGTTTGACGCCACCTATCTTATTTTTGGCGAAGCCATCCGCGGCGCGGGAGACACGAAGTTTTATATGTACGTTATGCTTTTCTGCGCGTGGGGGATGCTGATTCCCGGTACGTGGTATATTGTTTATAAGCTGCAGTTATCCGTGTTTTGGGTATGGAGCTGGCTTACATTCTACGCCGGAGTTACAGCCGTACTGATGTTATGGCGGTTTTTAAGGGGCCGTTGGAAAACGATTGTTGTTACGGCTGGATAATTGATAAAAAATCCCGGAGCTTTCAAGGCCCCGGGATTTTTGCAATTATGTTAAGGCAAGGCTAATAACTGTTTTATAATATCTTCGTGAATGCGGAAAATGGCTTCGTTTTTGCTGGCCAAATTGTTGGATATTAGGACAAACGCAATCAGTTTCCCGTCTTTATCCGTTATGTATCCGGCTGCGGCTTTTACGCTGTCAATCGTGCCGCCTTTTACGCGCACACGCCCGATTTCTTTGCGGGGTTTTAAAAAACGTCTTAACAGCAGCAGGTCTCCCCGGTCGTCCGGCGTGGCGAGTGAGTTGTGATAGTAGGTAAAATAAGGGCTTTTTGTCATAAAAGCAAGGGTGTTAAGTAACGTGCGCGGCGTAACCAAATTGTCGCGCGAGAGGCCGCTTCCGTCATAAATTACCGTGTCTTGCGGTGCGGCCAGGCGGTTGTTTTGCAGAAATTTGTTTAATTCCTCCACGCCGTTTTGAACGCTTCCTTTTTTACCCGCCTGGATGGCTAATTGGTGCAGGAGCATATCGGCGTATAAGTTAAAACTGCGCTTGTTGACGATGACGATAATGTCTTTTAATTTAGGCGATTGGTATACGTGCAGTAAACTCATCGGCGCGTAATCGGGTGCGGTGCGGGTGGTTTGCGGTACGCCTAGCACAAAAATATCCTGTTTTTCCAGTTCCGTTTTTAATGCGTGCGCCGCGAAAAACGCCGGGTCCGGCAGGGCGGCGGAAATCGTAAACCCGGTAAAATGGGTGGGAATGGTGCCGTAAATTTCCAGTTCGTTTTGGCGCGGTGCGCCGTAGACGTATGCATTGTCTTTTTTTGTTTTTCCGTCGGTGGTTACAAAACTGGTAAGCGTCAGGCCGGGCACTTGGGGTTCCGTGGAAGAAATTTCCGCGGGTTTTGCGTGGCGCGGCTGGGGGGAGAAGGTGATTTTAAACGAATTGTCGTTAAAGCACAGCGGGCTTGCCGGGGCGGCAAAGTAGTTGCCTATATTTTCCCAGTTTACCTTAGGGGCAATGGAGGGGCCCTCAAATAACGATACATCCGCCACAATGTTGCCGTCTACGCGCGTAATTCCTGCGTTTTTAACGGCGGCCGCCCATTTTTTTGCGACCGTCTGCCACGTTTCTCCTCCCGTTACGCGGGTGGAGCCGAGGGTTGGGTCGCCGCCTCCTTGCAGATATAAATCGCCTTTTAAAACGCCGTTTTCATCCGGCAAGGTTTGGGCATACAGGCGCGTTTGAAAACGGTAGTCCGGCCCCATGGTTTCCAGTGCGGCGGCGGTGGTTAACAGTTTAAGCGTGGACGCGGGGGTAAAACGCGTATCCGCGTTGACGGAGAAAATCAACTCTTCCGGCGTATTGGCATAAGCGGCCGCGCCGCCCCACCACGCTCCGTTTAATACGGGGTGTTTGATGCGGACGTCTACAAAATCCTGCACGGACTGCGCCGACGCGAGGGCGGGGATACAAAAATAAATAAATAATAAAAAGTAACGCATATATATAAAATATCAAAATTTGGTCTTGCGCCGCGCATATAAAATAAAAATCCCCCAAAAAAGAGGGGGATTAAAATCGTATTACCTGCCTTAGTTAAACCAGGGGTACCATTTGTCCCCATCCCGGATGTTAATAAGCAGGGCCGCCGCCAGCATATCGCGCGCGTTTAAAGCCTGGGGTTTATCCAGCGTACAGGTAAATTGGTTAAACGCCGCGTGCGCATTTTGAATAAGCCCGGCGGAATCCATTTGCCCGGATACGGCATAATCCGTGCGTAAAAAGCCCCATAAGTGGCCGCACAGTTTCCGCAATATGGCGCGTATGGCGGAAGTTTCCGTTATTTCCGCCAGTAAATTTCCTTCGCGGTTAAACAGTTTCCATTGGCGGCGTAAGGCAAAGCGTTTGCGGGTAACGGTAAGTACGTCCTTGGAGCGGGCAAAATATATTTCGTAGCGTTCTTGCGTGATCCCAAATCCTTTTTGAAGCACCGCGGCCGCTTTTTCGCCTTTGCGGTCAAACAGCGTAATTTCCCGCAGTACAAGCTGGGACCATACAATCCCGCAAAAAAAGATCAAAAAGCCCAGCGGAATCGCCAGCGAGCAGGCGGAATAAACCGTGTTATATGCAAATGCGCTGATGGGCAGGAGCTGGAAGTTTTCGCATATTCCGGCGGCGGCCAATGTTAAAAGGGTTAAGATGATAAGCGTTAGCCCCGTAAAAAGAAAAAGGCTGTCCCAGCGTGCCGATAAAGAAATCAGGATATTGCCTTGATTGTCTTTGGCGCGGAAAATTAGCGACGGCGTGCCGTACAGGCGCGTAAACCGGATGGGATAAAGCGAATTGGGGTTGATGGGCGCGTCCGTCGTTTTGCGCCGGATAAGCAAGCGCACGGCAAAGGCGATACCTTGCAGCCCCGCAAAAATAAAAAACAGCGCGATTAACGCGTCAAATCCGTGCCCCAACTGGCGGATATAAGGGGGCATATTGGCCGTAAGCAGTGAATTTATTTTTACGCGTGCCAGCCGTTTTTTAAAATTGGCCCATACCGAAGGAGTTTTTGGCGCGCGCTCCGCCGGAGCGGTTTCGGCCGGGGCCTCCACGGGGGCGGCCAGCGTTTCTTCTTCCACGGCGGGCAGCGCCGCGATGTTATAGGCGCGCGGGTCTTTGGCGTTTACTTCAAAAGCGGGGGCTTGCGGTTCCGGTTTGCGGGGGGAGATAAAGGAAAAGATTAAATCCGTTTCCGCATAAGTTAAGTCTTTGGCTAAAATGGAATAGGCTTTGCCGTTGATTAAAAAATAACCGGCGCCAAAATCATTTTTCGGCGTAAAAAAACTGATGTAAAAAAACGGTTCCCCGGTGGAAAACTCAATGCGTTTAATTTCTTCGCCGGTGTAGGTGTTGCCCACCACCTGCATTTTTTTGCGTTTTACGTCCACCAAATCCGCATTGATTTTTTCTTCAATGCAGGTTTCCGTCGTGCAGTCTGCGGTTTTTACGTCCAAACGGGAAGAGCCTTTGTAAATAGAAAGCACGCTTCCTTCCGGCGGATTTTTAACGGCGTTCCACCCGGCCGGCATATCCAGCGTAAATGCGCCGTCCCGCGAGGAAAACGCCGCACTCCACCCGCATAATGCGCAAGCGGTAAATAAAGCGGTCAGCATCATTTTAAAAAAGGGACGGTTCGCCATACTGCTTATTATATTAAATTTTGGCGCAATTTTAACGTCTTGTGTTTCCTACGCGCGCGAAAACTATTAATTGTGATTGTGGGGCGGAGCCAAAATTGATATCATATACCTGTATAGTGTTTATAACGGAGTATATTATGGCAGAAAAAAACAATCTGGACGTGCGTTTATCCGCTTTGCGCGGACTTATGCGCAAAAATAAACTTGACGGCCTTGTTGTTACGAACAATTTAGACCAGTTGTATCTGACCAATTTCTTTTTTTATCCCGAAGAAACCGTCCTGTTGGTGCACTCCAAAGGCGTAGCGTGCTTTACGCGCGATTTGTATGTGGAGCCGTTTGGAAAATATGCTCCTAAAATAGAAGTAATCGGTAGCGAAAGCCGCTTGGCCGCCGTCGTGGAAAAAGCCAAAAAATTAGGGCTTAAACGCGTGGGGTTTGACGCGGCGAAAGAAACCTACCAAAACGGAAAAATGATGGCCGCCGCCGAATTTGCGGAAGTGGGCGGACTTATCTCAAAACTGCGTGAAACAAAAGACGCCGCCGAACTGAAGCTGATGCGCGAAGCCAACCGTATTGCTTACTTGGCGTATGAATACGTTAAGCCCCGCGTTAAAACGGGTATGACGGAAAGCGAAGTAGCCGCCGAGCTGGAAAAATTTATGCGTGCGCGCGGTGCGTCCGGCCCGTCGTTTTTAACGATTGTCGGCTTTGGCGAAAACGCTGCCAACCCGCACCACGAAACGGGTTCCCGCAAGCTGAAAGCGAACGATGCCGTGCTGATGGATTTTGGATGCATTTACAAAGGCTACTGCTCCGACATTACCCGCAGCTGGTGGCATGGCAATAACGAGCCCGCTGAATACAAAAAGATTTGGAATATTGTAGACAAGGCGCGTAAAACGGGTATTAAAGCCGTTAAGCCCGGTACGCCTAACAAAGCGGTGGATGCCGCGGCGCGCGGCGTTATTGAAGCCGCCGGTTATGGCGAGTATTTTACGCACCGCACCGGGCACGGCGTGGGCATTGAAATTCACGAAGAACCTTACAACAGCCAAACGGCCGAAACCGTATTGGCCGAAGGCAATGTCGTTACGGTGGAACCCGGCATTTATTTGCCCGGCAAGTACGGTGTCCGGCTGGAAGACACGATGGCCGTCGCTAAAACCGGGGCCAAAATTTTAACGAAAAAATAATTATGGCGATAAAAGACTTAGCTTCCGTGCGGATGAATGATTTCCGCCGCGTATTGAAACACGCGGGGTTAGACGGTTATTTAACCGTTTCTCCGCTTGAACAGCGTTACTTGTCCGGCGTAGACCTTTCCGCCGGGGAAGCCGTATTTTTAATTACGCCTAAAAAAGCGTATTGTATTACCAAGCGTTTAATCGTCAGCAAAATGACGCCTGCGGCCGCGTTTTTAAAAACGGAAGACGTGCCTTACGGCGGGATGCTGGACGGAGCCCTGGCCAAAATTAAAAAGTTGGGTCTTAAATGCGTGGCGTTTGACCCGTCTCACGTGGATTTTGAAACGGGTGAAAAGCTGACGAAGGAAGGTTTTTCCCGCGCCAACGGCTTAATCGGCGAGATGCGTATGCAAAAGTACGAAGACGAAGTCGCCCGCCTGAAAAAGGCGTGTAAAATCGCCGCCGAATCGTTTGAAGAAGTAAAACCGCAAATCAAAACGGGTATGACGGAAGAGGACGTGCGCGTGCTGATGGCTGTTGCTATGCATAAACGCGGGGCGGATTCCATTCCGTTTAACATTGTTTGCTTTGGCGAAAATACGGCCGACGCGCACCATACGCCTTCCAAAACACGCAAGTTAAAAGCAAGTGAAGCGGTGCTGATGGATTTTGGTTGTTTTTATGAAGGATATACGTCTGATATGACGCGCAGCTGGTGGCACGGCGCAAACGAACCGGCCGAATATAAAAAAATTTGGAGTATTGTAGACAAAGCCCGCACCGCCGGCGTAAAAGCCTTGCGCCCCGGCGTAACCGCGGGCGAAGTGGACGCCGCTTCCCGGCAAGTAATTGAAAAAGCGGGATACGGCAAAGAATTTTTCCATACCACTGGCCACGCTATTGGCCTGGTGGAACACGACCGGCCTATTTTGCGTTCCGGCGCGCCGGACGTGTTGGAAGAAAATTACGTAGTAACGGTGGAGCCCGGCATTTATTTTGAAAATAAATGGGGTATCCGTTTGGAAGACAGTTTTCTTATCACGAAGACGGGTTCCAAAAAATTGACGCACAAATAGACTCCGGGCCCCGGCCCGAAAACGAGGTATAACTTATGCTGAGCACGACTCAATTTCGCGAAGGACTTATTTTTGAAGACGAAAACGGACAGTTGGTGGAAATTATTGAATTCCAACACCACCGCAAAAGCCAAGCCCGCGCCGTAGTGCGCGTAAAATTGCGCAACATTAATACGGGCTCTATGATTGAAACTTCCTACCGCCCCGAAGATAAATTTAAAGAAGTGGAAGTGGAAAAACGTCCGTTCACCTATCTTTACACTACCGGCGATATGGCCACCTTTATGAACGCCGAAACCTACGACCAGGTGGAAGTGGAAGTAAAAAAATTGGGCGATTTGACCAAATACTTAAAAGACAATATGGACGCCACCGGCATCTATATCAACGATAAACTTTTTAATGTGGAACTTCCCATTAAAGTTGCCTTGAAAATCGCTTCCACCGTGCCGGGCGTAAAAGGCGATACCGTCGCCAATACCACCAAAGAAGCCACGCTGGAAACCGGCGCCGTTATCAAAGTGCCGCTTTTTATTAACGAAGGCGACGTGGTGCTGGTGGATACCCGCAACGGCAGCTACGTGGAACGCGTGGCCGCTTAATGTATTTTTTAAGGCGCGCGGGTTTAGCGGCGGTTGCGTTATTGTTGCCGTGGCAGCTGCGCGCCTTTGACGTTTTTTACGGTTCTTTTTTTCAAGTTGTGAATGTTTCCCGCCGGGCGGAGGAGGCGGTTTTACCTCTTTCGCGCGGCAAGTACGCCAACATCCGCCTGCTGGACAGGGAAACGCTTCATTTTTTAAACGGCTGTACTGGCCGGTGCGTGCAGGACGCGCTTGCCGGGAATATAGCCGTGGAAGAATTCCGCTCCGCCCAAACCCGCGGCGGAATGTGGATTGCGGACGTATCTTTTGACGGTAAATGGCTGATAACATTTTTGGTTTTTCAAAATAAAAACGGTTATGCCGTTAAGCCGCCGGAAGACTTTTTATTTTTAGATGACAAACTGCGCCGCCGGGTGGAAAAAACACTGACGGAATTGGCCGCCCGCGGCATAAAAAAATAATTTTTATGAAATGTATTTTAAAACGCACCGGCGAAACGCTGGCGGAAGAAGTGGAACTGGCTGATACGTATTTTACGCGTTTAAAGGGTTTAATGTTTCGCCGCTATTTACCGAAAGGACAAGGGCTTTTGCTGGATCCGTGTCCGCAAATCCACACTTGTTTTATGCGTTTTGCCATTGACGCCGTTTTTGTAGATAAAACCGGAACGGTTTTATATGTAAAAGAAAATATGAAGCCGTGGCGTTTTGGCCGTTTTGTGCGGGGATCGCGCCGCACGCTGGAACTGGCGGGGGGAACCCTGGCCGGACGCGTGCAAATTGGCGATAAACTGATTTTAAATTAATTTAATGAGGTTACGGATGAAAATTCAACGTTTAATTTTTGTATTGGCCGCTTGTATGTGTTTGGCCTCCGGTGCGTCGGCACGGAATATTTGGGATGATTTTGGGGCGAATGTTACCCAAAATAACGTCCGCGCGTTTACGAAAGATTTAGGCGGCCTTATCGGTTCCGGTACGTACACTACCGGGCGCATTTTGGGCTGGGGCGGGTTCCAAATAGGGCCCCGCGGCAGTATGGTTTTTAAAATGAGCCAGGGCCAGGGGAACGATTACGCCTCCAAACAGCATACCGCTTTGGGCGACCGGGACGAAGTGGGGGAGATTTTCTATCCTTGGCTTCAGGCCGATATCGGGATGCCTTTCCGTATTGACGGTTTCATCCGCGCCAGCAGCTATCAGGGACTGACGATTGCCGGCGGCGGCCTGCGGTGGGGGATTACGCGCCCGAACGAGATGTTGGGTTCTTTCCAGCCAATGTTGGTGGTGGCCGCCCACAGCGCGAGCGCGCGCGATTTTGCCGCTACGCATTATAACGCCAGCTTGGTGTTGTCTATGAAATTTAAGTATTTTGTGCCGTATGTCGGCGGCGGGGTGGATTATACGACGCTGGACGTAAACCGTGCGGATTTGGACGCTTCTCTCGTTGGCTCGCGCGAACGCGCCGCCACCGCCCGCGCCACAGCCGGGTTTAACTTTAAGCTGCCGTCGTATCTGGACCTCAGCCTGGCGGCCAACTACGCTTACTACGGTTTGGGGGCGGAAGCGTCGCTGTCTTTGCGGTTTTAAGAGCGAGTAATCCTTTAATTGCACGCGGGACGAAAAATTCGTCCCGCGTTTTTTGTATGGCGTTTTGCCTGTAAAGTAGAAATATTCGGGGTATTGACCCGTTTTTTTTTTTTGATAACATGAGGTTTAGTGAAGGATAAAATAAGGGGCCGTCAAATGCCTCAGAATGACTAATTTAGCAGTCATTCCCAAATGTAGTAGTTGGGGAGCTGGCGTTATATAAGAGGGGTAGA
>JAAGKN010000485.1_pt1 | contig 73780 bp, 86 predicted proteins | sample 6206371 | NCBI WGS metagenome assembly JAAGKN01 (sample SAMN11533720, study PRJNA540317) | gut metagenome | isolation source: fecal pellets from male and female animal of same cohort | host: Peromyscus leucopus | place: USA:CA | collected 2017 | reverse complement strand
ACATATGATGATGTAGATAATGGTCCAGATGACAAGCCTGTTATAGGAGATAATAATATTAAAGAACCAATACCATTATTACCTAATACAGGAGATAATATCGTAAAATATATCATTATGGCAGCTATCTCATGTGGCTTACTAATTTTAATATTTGTATTTTTCACAAAAAGAAAAAAATCTAATTCTTAAAAATAAAATGAATATATAGTTAGTTGAAATCAAATTAGATTAAGAAAAACTTTCTTAATCTTTTTTCTTACTAATGTACAGGAATAAATAAGTAAGAAATAGAAATTTATAAAGTCCACCAAAATAATAAAATAGAAAAATTAACCACAAGAGTAAAACTTCTCAATGCTTTTGTTGAAAATAGCTAAGAAGTGTGTTACCATATTAACCAATATAAAAAATGAAAAGAGGTAGTGTATGGCAGGTAAAAGAGAAGATTATTTAAGCTGGGATGAATATTTTATGGGAGTAGCACTTTTATCATCTATGCGTAGTAAAGACCCTCATAATCAAATAGGAGCATGTATAGTAGATGAAGATAGTAAACGTATTCTATCAATTGGTTACAATGGCTTAACACGTAATATGGAAGATGATAAATTTGACTGGAATTCAACAGGAGAACAGACAAACATCTTAAAACATGTAAAAGATTATTATATAGTTCATGCAGAAAGAAATGCTGTATTAAACTATCGTGGTAGTATGAAAGACCTTGAAGGAAAAACTCTTTATGTAACCTGGTTTCCATGTACAGAATGTACTAAAGAAATAATTCAAGTAGGAATCAAAAAAATAGTATATTTACGCATGTATTCAAAAAAAGAATTAATAGAAATTAGTAAAATTATGTTAGAAGCAGCAGGGATTGAAGTAGTAGAATATAATCCTAATCGTGAAATAACTAGAGATGAAATGGAAACAGCAGTAGGTGAGATACAACAAAAAATAAAACAGTTTACTAGATAATATAAGATTCTAAAGTATTCAAAAAAGAGTACTTTTTCTTTGACCATTATTAGACATTAAGTCATTATTTATGTTACTATAGATAATAGAATATCAGTAATAAATAGATAGTCTGGAGGTGATAATTTGAAAGACTTTAAGGAAAAGTTAAGTTTAGTTCCAACTAAACCAGGAAGCTATCAAATGAAAAACAAAGATGGGGTAATTATTTATGTTGGAAAAGCAAAGAATCTTCAACGTCGTTTAAGAAGTTATTTTACAAGAACAGTAACTGGTAAAACAAAAATGCTTGTTGAAGATATTGATGATTTCGAATATATTGTTACATCTTCTGAATTAGAAAGCTTAATTTTAGAAATAACACTTATCAAAAAATATGATCCAAAATATAACATTCTTTTAAGAGATGATAAATCATACCCATATATAGAATTAACTAACGATAAATATCCGACTCTAAAGATAGTTCGTAATGTAAAGCGCAAGAAAAACAAAAGTCATCTCTATGGTCCATATCCAAATGTAAGTGCAGCAAGAAAGACTGTTAATATGATTAATCGTATTTACCCTTTAAGAAAATGTGATAATTTAAAAAAAGATTTATGTCTTTATTATCACATAAATGAATGTCTAGGCTACTGTAAAAAAGATGTCGATAAAGAGACAATTGATACAATGAAAAAAGAAATAATTACTTTCTTAAAAGGTGATAGTAGTATTATTTCTAAAAAAATAGAAAATGAAATGAACAAGGCCAGTGAGAACCTTAATTTTGAAAGAGCTTTAGAACTAAAGAATATGTTAGATGATATCAATACAACTTTAAAGAAACAAAAAATAGATTTAAATAAAAATTATAATTTTGATTTAGTCAATTTCTACTATGACAATAATTATTTAGGAATAGAGTTATTTTTCATTAGAGAAGGTTTGCTATTTGGAAGACATAATGAAATCATTTCCTCTTTAGGTGACATATCAAATGAAATTACAGAATATCTTATTAAGTTCTATGATAAAGGAATTCTTCCTCATGAATTAGTAATTTCTGAAGAACTAGATGAAGAATTATTAAGTAATTATTTTAATATTAAAGTAACAAAACCTCAAAAAGGAAAATTAAAAAAATTAGTTGATTTAGCTAGAGAAAATGCAAAAGAACAAATGGATTTAGAAAAGGAGACATTAAAAAGAGATGATGAAGAACGACTAAATGCTTTATCTGAATTAAAAAATCTTTTAGGTTTAGAAAAGCTTAGTAGGATGGAATCCTTTGATAACTCTCATTTATTTGGAACATTCTACGTTGGAGGGATGGTCGTTTTTGATGATTTTCTCCCTAATAAAGATTTATACCGTAAGTATAAGATTTCGACCGATGTAAAAGATGACTTATCAGCCATGAAAGAGGTAATATATAGACGTTACTTTAAAACACTAATGGAAGAATCATATAAGCCAGATTTAATTGTAATGGATGGAGGTCAACTTCAAATAAGTGTTTGTAAAGAAATTATTGATTCTCTAGGTCTAAATATTCCAATCATAGGGTTAGTAAAAGATAAATCTCATCGAACTAGTTATATAATGAATGACAAATATGAAATTCTAGATGTTAAAAAAGATTCAAAATTATTCTTATTCTTAACAAGAATTCAGGAAGAAGTTCACAGATATGCTATAGCCTATCATCGTAATATTAAAGCAAAAGGTGCACTATCAAGTGTTCTAGATGTTGTTCCAGGAATAGGAGAAATAAGGAAGAAAGAATTACTAAAACATTTTGGATCATTGAAGAAAATGAAAGAAGCAAATATCGAAGATTTAGAGAAGATAGTAGGCCATGATGTTGCTACAAAGCTCTATGAGTATTTAAAAGAAGTGTAGGTGAAGTAAATTGAGTAATATTAAAATAATGGATGAAGTACTAGCAAATAAGATAGCTGCTGGAGAAGTAGTAGAAAAGACAATGAATGTTGTCAAAGAGTTAGTGGAAAACTCGATAGATGCTAAGAGTACAGAAATATCCATAAAATTAATTGATTCAGGTGTCAAAGAAGTAGAAGTTTCTGATAATGGAATTGGAATGGATGAAGATGATGCTAAAATGGCATTTCAAAGACATGCTACTTCTAAATTGAAAAATCTAGATGATTTATTCTATATTGAGAGTCTAGGCTTTAGAGGAGAAGCTTTACCATCAATTGCCAGTGTTTCCAATGTACGCTTAAAAACAAGTGATGGAGAAAAAGGAACGCTAGTAACAATATCAGGCGGTAAAGATATGAAAGTAGAAAGATGTGACCTCCAAAAAGGAACAACAATCACAGTTAAGGACTTATTCTACAATACTCCAGTTAGACTAAAATATTTAAAAAATCTCTATGTTGAATTAGCCCATATTACTGAGTATATAAACAAAATGGCACTTTCATACCCAAATATAAAATTTACACTTATAAATAATGACAAAGTATTACTTCAAACAGATGGGAATGGAGACTTACTAAAAGTTATTTACGCAATTTATGGAATAGATATTACCAAAAAAATGATTCCTATTTCTGGTGAAAATGATGATTACTATATAAATGGTTATATATCTTACCCAGAAGTTACTAAAGGAAATAGGAATTCCATTACTACTTTAGTAAATGGTCGTGTTATAAAAAATAATGAATTAAACAAATGCATCGTTGATTGTTATCACACTTATATTCATAAAGACAGATACCCTGTAATCGTCTTAAATATAGATGTTGATCCAATTCTTATAGATATTAACATCCATCCCACTAAAATGGATATTAAATTTTCTAAAATGGACACATTAAAAGATTTAGTAATTGATTTAGTAACTAAGAGGCTTGAAGAGTTAACTCTAATACCAGAAGTCTCAGTTAGAGATAGTTATTCAGTTAGTGAAGTTCATAGACAAATCATATCTAAAGATTTAGAGGAAAAAAGTGAAGAAGATAATGAAAAAGTCTATGAAGAGATGACTTTAGACTTTGAGGTAGCCGAAGAAAAAAAAGTATATGATCCTGAAAAAAAAGAATCATCTGATAAAGAATTTCAAGAAAATCAAGAACCAGAAAAAAAGATTCGTATCAAAAAAATGATACCCAGAGGTGTAGTTTTACTAACATATATAGTTGCTGAAAATGAAGATGGTATGTATCTAATTGATCAACATGCAGCAGCTGAGCGAATTAATTATGAAAAAATACTAAAACAGATGAATGAAAAGCCAACAATTATTGATTTGCTAGTTCCAATCAAAATAGAACTTCGTCCAGATGAGTTTATCCTCATGAAAGAGAGATTCGAAATCTTGGAAAAATATGGATTTAATGTATCTGAATTTGGGTTTAATACTATTATTATAAGAAGTCATCCTGCATGGATACCAGAAGATAGAGCAGAAGATATAATTAGAAAAATAGTTGATATAATCATTGAAAAAGGAACCTTTGATTTTGATCAATTTATTTGGAGAATGGCCGCAACGACTGCTTGTCGTATGTCAGTAATGGCTAATACTTACATTTCTAAAGAGGATCAAGAATGGATACTAGATAATATTAGATACTGTGATAATCCTTTCACTTGTCCTCATGGGAGGCCAACAATTATTACTTATACTCGTTATGAATTAGAACGGCTATTCAAGCGTCTCCTTGACTAATTCATAAAAAAATGGTATAATCTGCACTAACAATTGGGGGTGGTTGTGTGGTGAAGACAAGAGAAGAAAACAAGGTGTTTCAAGAAGTTTATCCTTTCACAACAGAAAATATTGGAGAATATTTTACTAGTTTAAATCTAAAAGAAAAAGACATATTTACAGTTGGATCATCATTAGATCAGGCATTTAATGCTTTACTATTTGGTGCTAAAAATGTAACAGTATTTGATTTAAATGCTAATACTTTAGAATTTTATAAATTAAAAAAAGAATTAATATTAAGTACTCCTAGAGAAGAACTATATGATACAGTTCTAAGTCAACAAGAAATACCTATGACTTCTGATAGTTTACCAAGAAAGGAAATTACAAAAGTTAATCCTTATCTACATAGTAATCAAAATTATCAGAAATTACGTTCTAAACTAAAAGATACTGAAATTAATTTTGTTTATGGTGATATCTTCAATATAGAAGAATATCTAAAAAATAAGCAATATGATGTGATGATTTTATCGAATATTCTACAGTATTTATCTTTTTTTGCTAAAACAGAAGATAAATATAACTTTTTAAAAAGAAACTTTAATATTTGGAAAAAATATTTAAAAGACGACGGAATCTTACAACTATTTTATTTATATTCTTTTTCACTAAGTGATTTAAGGATGCAGATGAATGCAATTCCAGGTATTGAGATAAGAAAAGTATATGAAGCATTAAAAGGAAATGAGCTAATATTTGAGCAATTCAATGGTTGCTTACCAAATACTGAAGACTCTATCATAACTTATACAAAGAAAAGGTGATATAATATGCAAGATATTATAGTTATAGTTGGACCCACAGGAGTAGGAAAAACAAAATTAAGCATTGAGCTTGCGAAACAATTAAATGCTGAGATAATTAATGGTGACAGTGTTGCCATATACAAGAAATTAGATATTGGTAGTGCCAAACCGAGTACTGATGAACGTGAAGGTATACCACATCATCTAATTGATATTAGAAATGTCGATGAAGAATACACAGTTTATGACTATCAAAAAGATTTAAGAGAGAAAATAACCGAAATATCTAATCGAGGAAAAAGAATAATTATTGTTGGTGGAACAGGTCTTTACATAAAAGCTGGTTTATACGACTATAACTTTCAGCCTGGAACTGAAAATAACTCATACAATGAATTAACTAATCAAGAAATCTATCAAAAGATAGAGAAGTATGATATAGAAAAGATACCAGAATTAAATAACCGCCGTCGCCTAGTAAGACTATTAAATAAATTAGAAAATGGTGAGAAAATCACTAATAATAAAGATAATCTTCTTTATAACATAGTAGTTATAGGACTTACAACTTCAAGAGAAGTACTTTATGAAAGAATAAATAAAAGGGTAGATATTATGATGAATAATGGGTTACTAGATGAGATTACTTCTCTAAAAGATTGCTACCAAAACTCTAGAATACTTAACAGTGCTATCGGTTATAAAGAATTTCCAGATTATCTATTTGATAATAAATCTCTTGAAGAAGTATTAGATGAAATAAAATTAAATTCTAGAAGATTTGCTAAAAGACAATACACATTTTTTAGAAATCAATTTGAAACAAATTGGTTTGAAGTTAACTTTGAAGACTTCAATTCAACAATTACAGAAATATCAGAATTTATAGATAAGGCTACTAATAAGTAGTTTTTCTTATCATAGCTAACCATTTAGAATAAAAAATAATTGAATTAATAGTAATATGAAAGAACAAAAAATAAGAAGCTTAAAACAAATTAAGCTTCTTTTAATTCACTAAAAACTTCTTGATTAAATACATGTTCTGTTGTATCTAAGCTAAGTAATTTTTTAGTATCGATAAGAAAATAGTTAAACTCTAAATAATCATTTCCATCACTAGCAACAGGATCATCCCAAGTAAGATCTAAATGTTGCCAAGTATTATCTACAAAAACAGCATTCCAAATGTGCTTATCACTAGATATTTTATAACTCTTAATATTAAGCTTTTCTAAAAATAATTCCATCAAGTCAGTATACCCACCACAAATAGCATATCCTTCAAATAAAGGTCCATAAGCAATATCCGACTTATACTGAATAATATTTTCATCGCTTCTTAATGAATCATATTTTGAATTATTAATAATATAGTTATGAATAGTTCTAATATTATAAACATCACCAAGACTAGTATTAACTAATTGAGGTAATAATTCATCAATCCTATTTTCTATCATTTCAATATCTTCTTCAGTATAACTTTTTACAATTCCAATAGTGACTCTTCCAAGACTATCATATTCCGTCTCTATATGAGCAAATCCATTAAAAGGATGTACATAATTATTGATATTAGATAACTTATCTTGATCATTAGCTAATTTCTTAACATCGTTTATACAACTTTCATATTCTTTAGGACAATTAAAAGTAAATGAAGTCTTACCCGCATTAATTGCAGTATAATAAATATTTAAAATATCTTGTTCATTACTTGGTGAGAAATTCTCAGTATTTTGGACAAATTCAAAATCATAATCTCTATAGTATTCGTTTTTCTCACCCAAAGTAACCTCCATAACTTTAGGTTTTATGTAAGTATCGAATAATTCAATAACATCATCTTTAACAAGCATTGAAACACCAATTAAAATTAAGAACAATCCTATTAATGCAACATTCTTCATAATACCTCCTATTATAAGTATAATTTTATAATAAATAAAAATGAAAGTAAATAAAAAACCAATTAATTAAAATTGGCTTATTCCATTGCATTCTTCATTTTTGTTAGTCTTGATTTTAAACGAGCTGCTTTGTTTTTGTGAACTAATCCACTAGTTACAGCCTTATCAATTCTTTGAACAGCAATATTTAAGTTGTTGCTAGCTTCTTCTTTATTACCAGCTTTAACTTCTTTTTCGAATTTCTTAATTGCAGTCTTCATACTTGAAGTTACTAAAGTGTTAACTTCTGCTTTTTTTGCATTTGAACGCATACGTTTTTTAGCGCTTTTAATATTTGGCATTTTTTCACCTCACTTTTTGTAAACACATTAATTTTATCAAAAAAAACAAGAAAAAGCAAATAAAATCGTCAAATTTGTAAATATTATTATTGGTGATAATATGCATACTATAAATACAAGTAACATAAATTTAAGAACAGACTTAATAATTGAACAAGAATTATCTCACAAAAAAGACAAGATTGTAGAGATTGATGACATAAAAATAACTACAACTTCAGTAAATGATGCATCCGCAACAACAATATCATTTACAGATATTACTGATAAAGTTAATTTTGAAAAAGTTCAAAATATATTTATTAAGGAATTAAAAAAATATTTAAAATTGACTAAGGATGATACCATCCTAGTAATAGGTTTAGGAAATAGTAATAGTACTCCAGACTCTTTAGGACCAAAAACATTAGATAACATTTTAGTAACTAGACACTTATTCTTGTTAGGTGATGTTGATGCGAATTATTCTAATGTTTCAAAGTTTAAACCTAGTGTAACAGGAGAAACAGGCATTGAGACAATAAGAGTTTTAAAATGCATAATCAAAGAAAGCAAGGCAACCAAAGTAATTGTAATAGATTCCCTAAAAGCCAGTAGAGTAGAAAGATTAAATAAAATCATCCAAATAACTGATAGTGGAATTCATCCAGGAAGTGGTATTAATAATAATCGTGGTGAAGTTAGTAGAAAAACTATGAATACAGACATAATTGCAATAGGGGTTCCCACTGTGGTAGATGTAAGAACCATAGTTGAAGATATTTTAAAAGAACCAGTAACTTTAAATGAAAATTTAATTGTTACTCCAACTGATATTGATTTCACAATCGAGAAGTTAGGACTATTAATAGGTAATGGAATAAATATTAGCCTCCATAAAGACTTTAAACGACAAAATAACTATTAAGATACATATACAATAGACTTGGTGATAAAATGAAAAAGAAATTTATTACTAAGCGATTAAAGCCTAATAAAAAGCTTAAACTAATATTCTTATTGATAATGTTTATTACTGGAATGTACATTAGCTATAAAAACTTAGAAAAATCAAAAGTAGAAATCACAGATAAAGAATTGGTAAATTTAGTTGTTAACAACAGCTTTAACAGTGACGATAACATTCTAGAAAGAGTAATAGATGAAACCTTAAAAGTAAGTAATCCAATTAAACTTCTAAATAAGAATTATAGTAAATATGTTGAAAAGCAAAGTAACGAAAAACCAACAATTAAAGAGGATGAGCCACCTCTAATTTATATTTACAATACTCATCAGAGTGAAGAATACGCTCCAAGCAATTACGCAGAATTCAGCATCAATCCAACTGTAACTATGAATGACTATATTCTAGAGGACATCTTTAATAAAAATGGTTATAAAACTTTAGTAGAGGAGAGGAATATCAAAGAAGTACTAAATCAAAATAATTGGAAATATGCTAATAGTTATAAGGCAAGCAGAATATTTTTAGAGGATATAATTATCAAACAACCAACCCTAAAATACTTCATTGATGTACATAGAGACAGTCTAAAAAGAGATAAAACAACAGTAACCATCGATGGAAAAGACTACGCTAAGATAATTTTCTTAATTGGAACAGAAAATGAAAACTATCAAGCCAATTTAGCTTTAACAGAAAAAATAAATAATAGATTAAATGAACTATATCCTGGACTAAGTAAAGGAATATACAAGAAAGGCGGTCCAGGAGTAAATGGTGTCTATAATCAAGATTTTTCTCCAAACACTATATTAGTAGAGATGGGTGGATATGAGAATTCTACAACAGAAGTTTTAAATACTTCCATAGCTTTTTCAAAATGTTTTTTGGAGGCCATAAATGAATAAATTAATAAAAGTAATCAGTATAATAACTATCATTTTATTCTTTTCATTATTTCTCAGTCGCTATAATAGTTACTATGAAAATAAAAGCGTCTTAACAGACAGTGCTATTGAAAGATTTGAACAAGACTTAAAAGATGGAAAAGAAATAATTGCAAGTAACTATATTGAAGAAGAAAAGGATTATAATAACAAGGCTGCTAAAGCAGGAATTAAAGCCTCAAAAATAATTGAAAATTCTTTTAATAAGATACTAAAAGGTATGATGAAATATTTTGAAAAAATTCAGTAAAAAGGGATATTTTTTTCTAAATAGACCTTTTTTTTTATTCTCTAATAATGTATAATTTATATAGTATAGGGTAATGAGGTGTGTTATGGGGAATCAAACAATGAATGAATCTCTCTTTGAAGATTTTTTAATTCAGTTAGAATATTTAGCACTAAGTGCCGAAGATAAAATAGCTACAATAGAAAGCACTAATGAAGACTATAAATATGTGAGAGATTTACTTGAAGTTATAAAAAAATCAAAATTAGCCTTTGCTGATGGCTATTGTAATCTAACAAAAGAAAAGGAAAATGAATTTAAAAGTATTATCACTAGAATAATAGCATATCCAGAAATGTTATCTGAAGTATTAAAAGAAATAAAAAACCTATATTACCTTAATCAAAATAATCTTTACCATAAAATAGAAATAAAACCCCAACGCCAAAAATCAGAACAAACTATTAATCAATTTGCTGAAAAATTAACTGAATTTACAGATAGAGTAGACTACCATAAAAATAAAAATGAAATAAAAAGACTAAAAGAATATGTAGAAAATATAATTTCGTTGGCCAATAACTTTGAAGAGTATGGCGCAGTTAAAAATATAGATTTTTTCCAAGAAGTAATAGAAGAAGTAGATTTAAGTGATTCTGAAAAAAGGGAAATTATTAGCTTAGCTCTTATAAAAAATCTAGAGATGTATCAAAGAGAACCTCAAGAAAAAGAAGAACTTGAAAACTATGAATCAGAAAAAATAACTGAAAATGACGAAAGAGTATCTAAAGAGAAAATAGAAGAACTCTTAGATGAAATGTTATCAGAAGAGTCAACAAAAGAAAGTATCGAAACATATAAGAAGAAATAAGAAGGGAAGGGAGAATTATTATGTTAGAAGAACAAACTGTTTTAATAACAATTTTAAGAGAAGTAGTTTCTAGTTATGATCGAAAAATAGAAGCTCTAATTAAGAATAATAATTCAATCCTTTTACTAAATAAAGGCGTAATAGATAACTTTAGAAATGATTTAGATTATATCACAGAGTTAGATTTAACTATTGTCAAAAAAATATTTGAAGAGTTAGAAACTCCAAAAGAAGAAAGTATAAAAATATACAACTATTTAGATTCTATAAAAGAACTTTTAACTCTAAATAAAAAAGAAAATACAAGTTATGAAATAACAAAGGAACAGTTAAGTTATGTTGAAAAATTTTTTCTTAAAGTTGATGAATTAGAAAAGAAAAATCAACAAACTCATTTCGAAAACTTAAAAAAGATAGCTAAGATGAATGGAGTTCGCAGTAAATATAGTGAACTATTAAATCAGATAGAAGATGGAGATAATAAGAAATATATATCAGATTTAAATTTAATTAGCCTTCTTCTTAATGAATATGAATTAGAAGAAAAAACAAAAAGAAGTATATTAATTAATATTATGAAATACAATCAAAAAGTAAACTCATAGTAGTAATTTAAAAAAAGAAAAGAGGAGTAAATCATATGAATAAATGTAAATATTGTGGAGCAGATATTGCTACACCAACAAAATTTTGTCCAAATTGTGGAAAGGAACAAGTAACAGAAGAACCCTCAATAATTGCAGTTGCACCTATTAGTACCCCAGAAATGCCAGTTCAACCTGAAATTGGTCCAATTGAACCAACTCCAAACCAACAAGTGAGTCAACCAGAATCTAGTCCAGCTTTTCAGCAAATGCCTGAAATAGCTCCACAACAGTCACCAATTATAAATCAATCAAATGTTGCTCAATCAGCTAGTATTCCAGTTGCTCCTAGTCAACCAAGTACTCCTCAGCAGCCTAGTTTACCAAGTCAAGTTTCCCAAACTGATAATCAGCAAAATATCAATAGTAAATCATCTAAGAATAAGGTAGTTGACGAGTTAAAAACAAAATTAACAGAAAAGTTTCTTGGAAAGATGCCATTATGGAGTATATTTCTAATTATTATAATCGTAGCAGGTTTAATAGGATTATTAATTGGAATAAACATTGGAAGTAACAGAAGTAGTAATAATACTGTAATAGGAGATACAACTACTACAAAGACAACTGGAAAAAATTATCAATTAGGAGACAATTTCAAATTTTCAGGTTTCAAAATAACTACAGGTAAAGATATAAAAATAGAGCAGATAACTAATGAGTATTCTAGCTATTATGGTAAAGAAGTAGTAAAAGTTCCAGTAATTATCCAAAATTTAAATGCTGAAACAAAAAGTTTAAGTTCCGTAAACTATAGCTATTTAGGTTCAAAAGGAAGAGAAGTAAAAAATGTATCATCATCATCTAACGAAGATAGTATAGACTATGCAGGAGAATTAAGAGCTAATGCCACGACAGAGCAATTATATTTCTATATGCTATATGATGGAGATGGAACATATACAATTGAATTTGATGATTTTAGAGAAAAAGCCGTAATTGAATTTCAAGTCAAAAAATAAAAAATCCTTTTAAGGATTTTTTTTATTGATATAATTCTTTCTTTATTAATTCTAGATTATCATTCATAATCGAAATATAATTATTTTTCTCGCTTCTTTCATTATCAGAAATATTATCAAGTTTATGAAGTTCTAATTTATTCATATCTGGGTACTTTTCAACCAACTTATTTGCATTATCATTTAGTTTTTGTCCCTTAAACATTAATATATAACTAACTTTTTTCTCTTTTATTAAATTCTCAGCATCACTTAAAACTTTTTGTGTCGCATCACTATCAATACATATAACTTCAAGCCCAAACTTTTCTAGATACTTCAAGGCGCTGTCAGCAACAATAATAGTTCCATTACTTGTACTGTCAACAGTAACACGATAATTTGCATCTAACTCAGAAAGCTCAATTTTTAAGTCATTATAAGCATCATCGACTTCTTTCTTTAAATAAGTACTAGTAATATATTCTTCAAGACCAATTCTTACATTCTGACTCATCATCAATAAAGAAGAAGGATTTAGCCATAATTCTTCAGGTGAATAATCAGTTTCCAATACATAAGCAGTGTCGATGATTTTTAACTCTGGATTAATTGCTAATAAATCAACAGCTAAATTTCTTTCTTTTTCAAGCAAACCATTATAAACAAATAAATCTTTCTTTGACCAATCTTGTTTCTGCTTATTACTGATTTTATAATCATTAATATCAACACCATCTGGATAAATAGAAGTAATAGTTGCATGATCACCATACAGACTTTTAACGACATACTCATTTGGGTAATTTGTAACAATAATTTCAATACTATCCATAGTGTCATTGGTACAACCAGTTGTAAAGAACGTAACTGGAATTAAAAATAATATAAGTAATAATAAATAATTAGTTTTTCGCATTTTTATTCTCCTTCATAAGTGGTACAGGATCATATCCAGAAGGTCCCCAAGGATTACATTTTAGTATCCTCTTTAGAGTTAAAAAACTTCCTTTAATTGCCCCATATCTATTAATTGCCTCTTTCGCATAATTAGAACAAGTAGGAATAAATCTACATTTATTATGACTAGAAAAAGGTATTTTTTGATATATATTAATAATGGAAATAAGTACTATCTTCATACTAACACCACTTTAATTTTATATTATTTTGGACATTTTTACAACCCTCCATTTAAATAAATAAAACTAATTGAATAAAAAGAAGCCATATGATAAAATAAAGCATAAGGAGGGGTATAAAATGAAGCTATTTAAACGCAAAAAAAATATTCCTAACGAACCTTACAATGTATTAGAGTCAGAACAAATGATTAACAAGGCAGTAGAGTTACTCCTAATAATTTTAGAAAACCTCGGATTTCTAAATTCTTCTACAATAGAAGAAAAAATAGATGAAATAATTTCAACTAAAAACTATGACAAGAGTATTTTTTACCGTCTTAGAATATCTTCATCAGATAATGACTATAAATTGTTGGAAGAACGTTTTCCAGCAAGCAGTTTAGGTTACGGTGAATTAAAATTAAAAAAACTAAAAGAGAAATATTTAAATCTAGCAAAAAAATACATAAATGAAGAAAAAAGTAGTACAGAAATAATAGAGGAATTAATCTTTGAAGTCAAATTAGAAATATCTAGGTATGAGAAAATTTTAAAAGACTTTAATAAAACAGTAAAAGATTTAGTCACAAATGAAGGCTTATCAGATATAGAGACTATTGTAATGATTGACTACTGGACAACATATTATAAAGAAGAAAAATTAGGTTTTCCTTCGAATTTAAAGCAAAAATTAGTATCTCTAATAGAAAATCTAAAAAGACTTGAATATGGTGGCTATGGTGAAAAAGAAATAGATAAATTTTTAGAAAAATGCAAAGAAGTCATAAAAAATCTAAAAAAAGAAAATGCTAGTAATGAAGAAATAATTAACTATATAGGAGAAAATATTTATAATCCTTTAAGACAAAAATACGAAAAAGATTTAATTATTTTAAGAAAAAGAATATCTTTAGTAGAATCATCAGAAGAGATGACAGATAATGAAAAAGAAATAGAAAAAGAAAAATTCATCATAGATTTTAATGAACGTAATGGTCATCAAATCGATTTAAGTAGTCAACTACTAGAAATGAAAAATACTCTAAATCGTCTAAAGTATAGTGAAAAAGAGCGTAACTTAGTAGATTGGTTTATGAATAGAGCTCAAGATATAATAATCAAAGAGAAGAAAAATAATAAATCAGATAAATTGATTTTAGCAATCATAAGAATAGAATATGAAAGATATCTTTCTTATTATAGTAATAGATTAGAGAAATTAGAAAGACAATTACAAAGAACAGATAGAAAAGAAAAGGTAATTGCTGACTTTACAACAAAAACAAATCTATCATTTGATTTAGCTTCCCATATTGGTAGAATGATTAATAGTCTAAAAAATCTAGGAATACTTTCCGATGAAGAAATAATTATTTTCAAAAACAAATGTCAAGAGATAGAAAGAGAAAGTATTTTTACGGGAGATAAAGAAAAAGCCTTAGCCGAAATGGAAAGTATCTATGAAAATATAATAGAAGAGAAAGAGTTAACAGAACAAAGGCAATTAGAAGAAATAACTACGAAAGTATCAACTTATTCTAAAGAATTATCAATTTTAGGTAATATTGGTTACAATGAAAATGCAGTTAATGAATTTACAAGAGAATGTCAGGAAATAATTGCATCAAAAAATACCTTTGATGAAAAAGTCTTAATAATAAATAGAAAATACAAATTACTAAAAGAGAATTTTTATGATAATTTGAAAATATTCACTGTCTGGAGAAATGAACAAATTAAAAAAAATCCAAATAGTAAAGAAGAAATAGAGTCAATTATAAAACATTTATTAACATTATCTCCTAAAGAACTTCAGTTATATTATGAAGAAGATGATATGAAAAAGCGCCAAATAATGGAAAATCATAATAATAGACTATTAGTTAAGTATTTAGCTAATGAAGAAGCTAGAAAAAAAGCTAATCCTTCAATAGTTGATGAAAGAATGGAAGCACTATCTTCGGGATTTATTCCATATATTGCGGAAGAATTAGAAAGAGCAAGAGAAGAACTAGAAAAAATAGAATATTTAGATGAAGAAAATAACTTACCAAAAGAAGAAAGATTAATGACAATGGTTGAATACATTGATAGTACATTATTTAAACAACTTTCTAATATAAAATTAGCAGATTTAAAAAACAAGAAAATATAGCTATCTAAGTTATATTTTTTTTGTTATAATTGTAATGGTGATTTAAATGGAAGAATTATTTAATAAACTCTCAATAAAACCAAAAGACTTAAATCTTTATCAAACTGCTTTTTCTCATAGTTCATATGTCAATGAGCATCGAGTAAAAAATGACTATGAAAGATTAGAATTTTTAGGTGATGCAGTTCTAGATTTAGTAGTAGCAGATTATTTATATACTCACCATAAAGAAGATGAAGGTGAGATGACAAAGGTTCGTGCTAGTTATGTTTGTGAGAACGCTAACTACTGTTATGCAACAGGTTTAGGATTATCAAAATATATTTTAGTTGGTCATGGAGAACAAAAAGAGGGTGGAAATTTAAAAAAAGCAATTGTTGCTGATATTTTTGAAGCCCTAATGGGAGCAATTTATATTGATTTAGGTTATGCAACAGCAAGAAAAGTAATTTTAGGAATAGTTGTCCCATATATTGAAAATCCTGATATAGTTTTCTTTAACGATTATAAAAGCACTCTTCAAGAATTTGTTCAAACAGAACAGAAATCTCTAGAATATAGTTTAGTAGGTGAAGAAGGACCAGCCCACGATAAAAGATTTACAGTTGAAGTAAAGATAGACAACATAGTCTATGGAGTAGGAATTGGAACTTCTAAAAAAGAAGCAGAACAAGAAGCTGCCAAAGAAGCAATCAATAAACTAGCTATTAAAAAGTAAAGAGATAAATAAATCTTTATTTTTTTTATCTAAAGTGTTATAATGTCATTGTGCTTATTCGTATGTATATTTAGTTTATATCGGAAAAATTATTATTAGAAACAGAAACATAGTAACAATGTAATTTTTTTATTGTTACTTTGTCTTAATCAAATTAAAAAGAAGAAAGGAGATAATTATGAGTAAAATAAAAATATTTAGTCTTGGTGGTCTAAATGAAAATGGCAAAAATATGTATGTTGTCAATGTAGATAAAGATATTTTTGTATTCGACGCTGGATTAAAATATGATAATGACTTAAATTTAGGGATTGATTATATAATTCCAAACTTTGATTATTTAATAAAAAACAGAAAGAAAATAAAGGGGATATTTCTAACACACGGGCACGAAGGTAATATGGGAGCTGTTCCTGATATTATTGAGAAATTACCAGAAGTTCCAGTATACGGAACAAAGCTAACTTTAGAGTTGGTAAAAAAGGATTTTAGTAAAAATCTTTTAGAGAAAGCTAAATTAATAGAAATAAAACCTCACAATAAAATAGAATTTGGTAAGAATTCACTATTTCCAATTAGTGTAACTCATTCTATACCTGATTCAGTTTGTTATGTTTTATATACAGAAGATGGAGCAATTGTTTACACTGGAGACTTTGTCTTTGATTCAACTATGATGGGAGCATATAAAACTGATATTGGTAAACTTGCATACGTTGGAAAACAAGGTGTACTATGCCTATTATCAGAATCATTTTATGCAGATAAGCAAGGACACACAAGTCCTAATAATAGAGTAAGTAATTTCATTAAGGAAGTAATTAATAAGGCCGATAATCGTATAATTGCTACTATATTTCCAGCTCATTTTCACAGAATGCAAGAGATATTTAATGAGGTAGCTCAAACGCATCGTAAGATTGTTATTATGGGAAAAGCACTTCAAGAGCTAATTAACAATGCTATAGATGAAGGTTATTTATCTATTAATAAAGATCGAATAGGTACACTTGCCGATTTAGAAAGTAAAAATGCTATCGTTTTAATTTCTGATGAGAAGGAAAAACCATTTGGTAATTTAGAAAGAATCATTAAAGGTTTTGATAAGTTTATTACTATCAAAGAAACAGATACAATTTTTATTACTGAACCAAGCTATCCAGGAATCGAGAAAAGGTTGGCTGTCATAATGGATGAAATTGCTATGTTAGGAGCTGATGCCATTAGCTTGTCTAGTAAAAAGCATCTTCTTCATCACGCATCTCGCGAAGACTTAATGCTAATGATTAATTTAATGAATCCAAAGTATTATTTCCCAGTAAAAGGTGAATATAGAAATCAATATGCAAATGCTGAAATCGCTGAAGAATTAGGTATTCCAAAAGAAAATATTATCTTAAAATTAAATGGTGATGTTTTTGAAATGGTCAAAGGTAAGAATACTAATTCTACGGAACATGTTGATGTTGATGAAATATTAATAGATGGAAAGAGTCAAGGAGATATTGGTAACCTAGTTTTAAAGGATAGAGAGATGCTAGGAGAAAATGGTATCGTTATCATTAGCTGTACTCTAGAAAAAAATAGTAAGAAAATAGTTGGTGGACCAGAAATACTTACTAGAGGTTTCATCTATGTTAAAGAAAGTCAAGATTTATTAGAAGAAACAAAAAAGGTTTCAAGAGAAGTAATTGAATCAAACATTGAATTAAATACAAAGAGAGTAGATTATTCTAAGATAAAGAATGAAGTACGTGATGTTTTAGGAAAATTCTTCTATAAAGAAACTGAATCTAAACCAATGATTATTACAGTTATTCAAGAGGTTTAAAATGGCTAAAAAAGTTATATACACTATTTCATGTGTAATAATAATTTTTATAATAATAATTTCTATTATATTATTAGGAATAATTAACCCTAAAAATGGTACTATGATTTGTACTTATACAAATAAAACAGATATATATAACATTTCAACTAAATATGAAATAAAGTTTACAGATAGAATAGTAAATAACTTATATACTGAAGAAATAATAGAAGCAGATGATGAAAAGATGCTTAGTGAATATAAAACATCTCTAGATTTAGTATATAGTAAATATCTTAATTTAAAGTACTATGATAACTCAGTATCTATCAAAGGTAATAAATTAGTTTCTAAAACAAATATTAATTATAAAAAAATAGATATTTCTAAGTTTATTGCTATTGACAATAGTAATAGAAAGTTGTTAACTAATAATAAGTTGGAGCTAAAGAAATTAAAAAAAGCTTACAGAGAAAAAGGTGCGCGATGTACCTATAAATAATAATACTTCATTTCAAATTGAAATGAAGCATCTGTTCTCGTAGCTCAGTAGGATAGAGCAATCGCCTCCTAAGCGATAGGTCGGCAGTTCGACTCTGCCCGGGAACACCATAATAAAAATAACCGTTGTATATCAACGGTTTTTATTATGATTTTTCGCTTTATCTCATAAAAAATCACTCTTACCAACCTAGTAAGAAACACTATTCATATTACAAAATATAAATTGTATATAAAACGAATGTTTGGTATAATGAAATCAGAAAGGAGTTATAAAAATGGATAAAATATACATGTGTATTGATCTAAAAAGTTTTTATGCCTCCGTTGAATGTATAGAAAGAAAATTAAATCCATTAGATACAAATCTAGTAGTTGCTGATGGCTCAAGAACAGAGAAAACAGTTTGTCTAGCTATTACACCAACCTTAAAACAATATGGGCTTAGTGGTAGAGCAAGACTATATGAAGTAATTCAAAAAGTAAAGGAGATTAATTATAAGAGAAGAAGACAAAATAATTACAAAAACTTTACTAAAAAATCATATACTGATAGTGAATTGAGAGAAGATAATAATTTAGAGTTGGATTTTATTATTGCACCACCTCAAATGAAAAAGTATATGAAATACAGTGTTAAGATATATAATATATATTTAAAATATTTATCTGAGGAAGATATATATGCATATTCAATTGATGAAGTATTTTGTGATATTACTAATTACCTACAATATTATAAAATGACTCCCAAAGAGTTAGCCTCAAAAATAATTAATGATGTTTATCAAACAACAGGTATTACTGCAACAGCTGGTATAGGTACTAATATGTATTTAGCCAAGGTTTGCATGGATATTGTTGCAAAACACACAGAGCCAGATTGTAACGGCGTTAGAATTGCAGAACTAGATGAAATGTCCTATAGAAAATTATTATGGAAACATACTCCAATAACTTCCTTTTGGCGAGTAGGGAGAGGTATAGCTAAGAAATTAGAAGAATATAATATTTACACTATGGGAGATGTCGCCAGATGTTCAATAAATAACGAAGATTTATTATATAAACTATTTGGTGTGAATGCGGAATTATTAATTGATCATGCTTGGGGATATGAACCAACCACAATGAAACAAATAAAATCTTATAAACCAGAAAAAAACAGTATCTCATCAGGACAAGTATTACATTGTCCATATGATTATCAAAAAACAAAACTGATAGTAAAGGAAATGATAGAATTATTATCTCTAGAATTAGTTGAAAAACATTTAGTAACCAATCAACTTGTTTTGACAGTAGGCTATGATATAGATAACTTAAAAAACCCAGACATTAACTATTATGGAGCAATTACCAAAGATCATTATGGTAGAAAAATACCAAAACCAGCTCATGGAACTATAAGGATAGATTTTAGAACATCATCAACTACAGTCTTATCAAAAAAATGCTTAGAGCTATTCGAGAGAATAATTAATAAAAATTTATTAGTTAGAAGAATAAATATTGCAGCATGTGAATTAGTAGATGAAAAAGAAGCAGAAAAAGATATAGTTCATGAACAACTAGATTTATTTTCAAATAATAAAGAAAAAATAGATGAGAATGAAAAAGAAAAAGAAAATCAAAAAGAAGAATTGAAATTACAACATATAATCTTAGATATAAAGAATAAATATGGAAAGAATGCAATTTTAAAAGGTATGAATCTTGAAAAAGGCGGAACTACTATTGAGAGAAATGAACAAATTGGAGGGCATAAAGGATGAGAAAAGATGATTATGAAGATATTATCAATTTACCTCACTATGAGCCTAAAAATCATCCTAGAATGAGTGAATATAATAGAGCAGCTCAATTTGCTCCTTTTGCAGCTCTAACAGGACATAGTGATGCTATTAAAGAAACCGCTAGGTTGACTGACAAAAAAATAATTATAGATGATGGTTTGAAAGAAAAACTAAATAGTAAGCTCTGCATTATAAATAAAAACATCAAAAATAAACCAATTATTAAAGTTACACACTTTGTTCCTGATGCCAAAAAAACAGGCGGAAAATATGAAATTTATTGTGGAGCTGTAAGAAGAATTGATACAATAAAAAATGAAATAATATTTACTGATAAAACAAAAATATCATTGAATGATATTATCAATATTATAGATAAAGAAATAGATTAAAATCTAATCCAAAATAATCAACGAAAACTTTATAACATTTTGTTTAATTTATAGTATATTTAGAATAAAAAAGCTAGCAAATATATCTTAAGATCAATACACAATTGTTCTTTTTTTTAGAATTTGTGATATACTAAAAAACATCAACCAATTTTTATTTAAAGAAAAAGAGGTGTTATTATGCTTTACTGTTTTGATAATAAATTAGACTTTGATTACACAGAAGGTGAAATAGCTGTAACTAAAAGAATTAATAATGGTATTTATTATGATTCTATAAAAAAAGTCTTTACTGACTACAATGGTAATGAGATTGATATAAAAGATAAGGTGATTTTTCCAAGAACAGGGAGTACTCAAATATATGATATGAATCACGAAATAGAAAGAAAAGGTGGAGTACCAATTGTCAGCAACACAGAGATAAAACAAGTTGAATCTTGGCCAAATCATTATAAAACTATAAGAAAAAATATAATTCTATCAGGAAAAGACTTAATTGATTCCTCTATAATCTCTGAAATAGAAGAAAAGTTTGGAGAAGAAATATTCTTAAAGACAAAGGAAAAGGACTTTCATGATATTATTCCTGTAACTATCTTAAAAGATTCTGAATCAGCCTTTTACAGGACTCTTACACACCATTTAGATGATGGGTTTATTATTAGTGAAAAAGTAGATATAGAATCAGATAAATATGGTTTTAAAGAGTATCGTTGTTTTGTATTGAATGGAGAACTTATGAATATCTCTCGTATGACAGTAGAACTATTTCATACCATAGATGATGAAATTATAGAAAAGGCTCAAGAAGTAATTAGAACTCTAAAAAATACTAATTTTCCAGACTCTTATTCGTTTGATATTTTTGTTTATAAGAAAGCCGCTAAAAGAGAGATAGATGTTGTTGAATTTAATCCTATTCATGCAGCAGGAATCTATCTCTATAATTCTGTCATTGTTAAAAGTATTGATTATGCACATAAAGATATTAAAAATATTGCAATAGAATTTATAGATAGCATAGATAAGTGTAGTACTGAAGGTGCAGTAGTTAATAATCGTGAGAATAATTATAACCGTCCTAACAGTTTCAGTAATAATCTTAGAAGCATTTGTATTTCTAATGAATTAGGAATTAAATTTTCTACTTATAAAATCTTCAAAGAAGACTATGCAAAACACCCAAGTGATTTATCTTTTGATTTCATACCAGTAGAAGATGATGAAGACTTATTTAGAAGTAGTGGAGAATTTCATGACAGAAGTTTAAGTCTAGAATTATTAAAAGAAATTCAATCAGCTTCTACATCAGAAGAAGAAAGCGAGAAAGAATTAATAAATAAAATGTTAAAATATGAACTAAAATATAACAAAAAAGATGACAAAGATTAAACCACAATAGGATAAAAAGGGTATAATATAAATTAAAAGAGGAGAATAATAATGGAAATAACAAGAGATGATTTATACCCAGATATTTATGGATTATATTTATACTTTTTGGACAAAGGTTTTCAAGTGGGACTAACAAAAAAAGACTTTTACTCAATAAAAAAGTTAAAAGAAGATATTTCTTATCGACTAGTTATAAAAGATAATAAATGGACAGAGCTTTATTATAAATTAGATGATTTACTAAATGAAATATATCAAAGTGGTCTCCTTCATAAGTATAGATATGATGGAATAGAATATTTAAGAGAAAATACTTATATCTTACCTCTAGTTCTTACAAATAATGAAAAAGAAGATAAGATAACAATGTATTCTGATGCTAGTTACTATTTCTCATGTCAATTTCATATTGAAAAAACACCATCAATGGGAGTTTGTGACGACAAGAACTTCTTTTATTGCTTTGGTTGTGGTATGTCTGGAGATGCTCTTCATTATCTTATGGAGTATGAAAATATTACTTTTAAAGAAGCCGTAGAATTATTATCAGAAATCTTTTTAATAGATAAAAAATTACAAACTAAAAAAGCAAGTTCAGAAGCATTAAAATATAGAAAAACTATTCTTAGTCCAGAATACAAAGAGTTACTTGATAGGGGAAGAGAACGTCTAAAGAGACGAAATCAATCTACAATCGCCTTTCAAACAGCAGAAGAATTTTACCAAAAACGCTACGATACTATTGAAAGAATCAAAAATGATAAATATGATTCAAATCTTATAACTAAAGAAGTACCAAAACGATTATATTTAAAGTAATAAGTAGGAGATATTATGTATGACAATCTATTTTATAAAAATCTTTCTAAAGACAAAGAAAAGCTGAAAATATTTAAAGAAGGTCTAAAAAAAGAAATAATAAGACCATTTGATATTTCTACACTGTCCAAGTTAAGAAGACTGTATTACTCTTGTTATTCAGCCTTAATTTATCTATATGGAGAAGAAACAAATTTTGAAACAATTGGTAATAAAGTAGAACTTCTTTCCTTTGTATTTGAAAATGATTCATACCAAATAGTTCATGCTGAAACTGATTCAACACGTGATATTCCGTTTCATCAATACGCCCACAAACATTTAGACTTTAATTCTTACTATGAAGTACAAAAAGGAAATAAAACATTAATTTATGACACTTTCTCCATGCTTATGTTTGATAAAGAAATTTATGAACAATTAGAACATCCAAAAATTATTAGAACAGTTTCAAAACAAAAGATTCAATCTCATCCTATGAGAATAATTGATAGAGAAACCTACAATAATCCTCATGATTTTTGGCTAAGTATACCAATACTTACTCATCTAGAAAGAAATTTAGAAAATAATCCCTATAAAGCCATTCTAAAAAAAGAACTTGAAAGATATAAAGTAGAAATTAACTATGAGGAATTAATTTTAAAAAAACGTCGTAAAGAGTTAGAAACAGCTGATTCCAAAAAAAGAAAATGATAAAAATTCCATCGAATCCTTATCATTTTTATTTTGCTTTTAATACTAATATTTGCTTTTCTTTTGCATCTCCTACATAATGTCCAACAATTTTTTCTCCTAGCTGATAACCATAACTAGAATATTCGATCGTTTCGTATGGAACAATCTCAGGTTGTCCATGATTTACAAAACATTCTAAAGTTGCATTTCTATTCTGACCTACAGAAATATTTAATATTGGTTTATCAGGATTATTCTCATTATAAGTTCTTAAAAAAGCTTGAGTTCCTCGCATAAATGCCTCATAAATATCTTCTAAATATGAATCCGAATTAAAACAAGTCAAAGACATTTCAATTGTATTAAAGACCGCGTAATCTTCATTTTTATTAACCCACAAGGTAGCCTTCGCAACAATCTTACCAAAACTATCTCTAATAACTAAATTTTGACAACAATCAAGAATCATACTAGCTCTCATAATTCCAGCCCCAGCACCATTTAAATGAGCACAACAATTACAGTACTTTCCTAATATAAGATTGTCCATATCCTGTTTTGGTAACCATTCGTAACTGAACAAAGCACCATTTTCTAAATCATCTTTCAAATCATAATCAGAATCATAGTTATAAATAGGGCAACCAGCCTCATCATAATCAATCATTGTAAAGATATTTCTTGGTGCCTTTAAAGCCTCATCTAATATTAATCTAGCTTTAAAAAGCATTTCATTACTTAAAGAATAATATTTTCCCAAAAACTCCGCCAAAGCTAGTTCATCTGAAGAATCGATATTTAAGTTATTAAGTTCCATTAAAAAATATTCCTTACATTTTCCAACTGTAACTTTTAAATGCCTTTGACTTCCATTATCTGCCAAAGAACATTCTGATATATTTCTAAAAGAAGTATAGACTCTCGAAATAAAACCTGAAGTAGTTTTTTCAATTTCAATTAATTCCTTATAATTTTCTATAAAGAACAAGATAAATTCACTATCTAATTTTCTTGGCATCATTGTATCAAATATTTTATGAATAGAATTACCAACAATTCTATATTCATTTTCTAACCCATTAGGTAATTTATCAGCAAAAAGTTTTTCTATAATAAAATTACAAGCTCTTTGATTTAACCTTTCATCTCCTGAAAAAACTCCCATTGCATTTCCAAATACCAATAAGTCTTTTAAATTAGAATCAACATAATCATCTTCCTCTAAAACAAGACTCTCTCTAATCAGTTTTTTAATATTACTGTTAAAATGTTTTATAATCAATTCTTGTTCATCAATTTCTAAATTTAAGAAGAATTTAGGATTGTATAAAAATCTATCTTTAACATCATATTTTTCTAATAAGCCACAATAATTTATTAACTTAGATATATTATCAAATACTTTTGCAATCACAATATTATCTTTATTTTCTTCATTAAAACATTTACTAAATCTAAAAAATCTTCTCAAGGAATTGTTCATATTTTCTAAAAGCAATATTAAATCATCTTTCTTAATATTTTGCATTAATATTCCATTAAATAATACATCATCTTTAAGATTCTTAGATTCTAATATCTCATGAATTGCTCTTGAGTGTTTCCTCATCCCAATTTCTCTCACATATTCATAATCACTAATAAACTTCTCAAATAAAGAATTTAATTTGTCATTAAGAATTGTCTTAGTTAATAGTCTATTATAATCAGCATTTATTGCCAATAAATCACTTAGAAAATTAATTACTTTATCAGGACTATCATTAGTCAAATGCGCCGAAGACGAAAGAGAATCTATTTCATCTTTTGATACTTTGACTACATCATAATCATCAATAGAAACATAATAAGTCCCATTATTAAGAGAAAAAATCTTAACATTGTCTTTATCAAAATATCTTCTAAGAGCATCATCAGAAGTCTTTGTTTCTAACATATTAAATTCTTCTGCTTTAATTTCTCCAATGCCCTCAAAATCTAAAGTAATATTAGGATAAAAAGTATTTGGCATTATCATTTTAATAGAAGAGGGGATAAGTAGTTTCTCTAAGTGTCCAGATTTTCTAAAAACATTATCATTAATATGTTCCAAAGTTTTAGGAAGCACAACCTCTCTAGCATTTTTAAATACATCACTTAAGTTATCGGTTAGTGTAGTAACTCCATCTTCAATAGTAATACCTTTAAATGGAATATGTGTTTTTGAAAGTCTACTATTATGAACATTACATAGTAATACTTTCCCGTGTTTTGTATAAAATATATTCAAATTATCGAGCTGGTTACAATTAAGAAAAGAGTTAGGCCCAATACTTTCTATTTCTGAAGGAATATTTAATTCTTTTAAGTATTTAGCTCCTGCAAAAGCATAGTCTCCTATATTATAAGTTAAACTATAATTTACTAAATCACCAAGCATTATCTCATAATAACCAACATTGAATGACTCTTTACGTGAATTAATTGCATATTGTAGTAATACACCATTCTCTTTATCTATTAAAGCCACACCTTCATCAGATAAGTAAGTAGGGTTACCTTCAGCAACTTCGATTTCGCTTAGGGAAGTCATTAATGACAAAGCAGCAAACTCAATATTATCTAAAGTATTAGGAATTACTATCTTTTTTATCTTGTTACAACCACATAATGCTTTAACACCTAAACTTTGGATATACTCTGGTAATTCAAAATCTTTAAGCCGACGACAGTTGAAAAAACCAAAATCATCAATATAATTAATTCTATTATGAAGTTTGACACTTTTTAAATTTCTACAATAACTAAACATTCCATATCCAATGTATTGTAGAGACTCTGGTATTTCTATTTCTTCAAGATTTCTACAATTAGAGAAAATATTTCTACCAACTACTTTCAAATTCTTAGAAAGCTTAACTTTTTTGAGTGAATCACATCCAGAAAAAGCATTGTCTTCTATTAAAATAACAGAATCGGGAATAATAACTTCTTCTAAGCTTTTATAATTCATAAACTGTTCTTTAAAAATCTTAGTTGTTCCATTAGGTATAATAATTATTTTGCTGTTTGTATCCATAATTGTCTCCTACTTCTTTAATACTAATCTTTGAGAGGTATGGCAATCACCATTATAGTGGCCGCCTCTTTGATCATCTGTATAAGTTCCAAAAGGTATACACTCCATAAGCTCATGTTTAGGATGTTTAATATCATCTAAATAATCAGAGACAACATTTCTGTTTAAACCAATAACTATCTCATTAAGGGGAATATCGTTATTCATATTATAAGTATCAAAGAAAGCTTTAGCACCTCTCATAAAAGCACTATATATCTTTTTTAATTGATTATCATCACGATATTGTTTCGAAGCTTCTATATTATTGAAAACAGCATATCCAGCATCTCTGTTTACATACAATGTAGATTTCGCAATAATGGCACCAAGATTATCTCTGATCACTAAATTTTGACAGCTATCGCTAATCATACTGGCACGCATAATTCCATATCCAGCCCCTCTAAGATGAGCACAGCAACTACAATACTTACCTAATATAAGATTGTCATAATCTTGCTTTGGAAGCCATTCATAAGAGTAATCAGTACTTATCTCTTCTTTCAAATCATTCGAAGGATTGTAATCATAAATAGGATTTCCATCTTCATCGTATTCTATCTTAACAAAAATATTTCTAGGAGCAGCTAACGCATCATTATAGACTCTTTTAGCAGTTAACCATGTCTCGTTTTCATCAAACCATTCTCCAATAGTAGCTGCAAATTTTTTATCTTCTGGATTAACTCCATCAAATTTCGTTGCATTAAGATAATTCTTACATTTTTCAATAGTAACTTTTAATTTTCTCTGTTCTCCCTTATTTGAAGTACATGTATTTGATATTTGCTTAAAATTCAAATAAACTCGTTCAATAAAACCAGACTTTTCAGTTTCACATTTCATCAATTCTTTGAAATTGTTCATAAAGAAATCAACAAATTCTTGATTAAATTCATCTCTAAGCTCATAGAAATGAAATATTCTATGTATATCATCTCCAACAACTCTGCAAGGATTATTTTCATCATTTATTTTCTCTTCAAAAATGTTATCAGAAATAAATGTACAAGCCTTTTGTCTTATAATAGAATCATCTTCAAATGCTCCAGTGATTTTTAATAGTATTAGTAAATCTTCTAAATTATCTTTAGCAGTCGAATAATTATCCAGTACTTGACTTTTTTTAATCAGTCTCTTTAGATTTGCATCAAAATATTTAAAGAATTCTTCTCCTAATTCATTATTAGTAATCGCAATAATCGGTTTTTTAAATAAAAATCTATCTTTTAGCCCATACTTTTCTAAATAGTCAATAAGTACTTTTAGATAATTATTTTCTAATATTAATTTTTCTAAGCTAGCGTCAGCTTCTTTTTTATTAATCTCTTTTTTTACCTTTAATAGGTCTCCATTTTGAAATATCTTCTCTAATATATCATAATGGTTTTTCAATAAATCTTCACAATTATCTAGATTATAATATGTCATTAAAACTTTACTATAAAACAGAGGATTAGTAACATCATATTTTCGAAATAATTCAATGTAATCCATAACTATTTTAAAATTCTTTTTTTCTAATAAATACTGAGTATAAAAGTCATCTGATTCTAAAATATCAGACTCTGTTATTACATTACATGAAAATTTATCCTCTTTATCCATATATTCTAAAAATAATTTACGACTATCTAAACTTAGATTACAAAAGAGTATTCCATTAAAGAATTCTTTTAGCGCTAAGTCATTTTTAAATAAATCATTCATAAAATCTAAGTAAAGAACAGGATCATTTCTTAACTTTTCTGAATGAGTACAAACTTTATCAATATCTTCTTGAGTAAGTTTAGTTATTGAATCACCTAATTCTATATGATAAGTACCATCTTCTAATGTATAAAGCTTATAGTCTTTGTTATACTTAGTATTAAGACTCAGTTCCCTAAAATTATCAAAAGATAAACCATTATCAAAGGAGACTGTAATTCCTTTTGGAAGAGAATCACTAGAGATAAATGAAACTCCTCTAGGTACTTTCAATTTCGTCAATTTGCAATCAGCAAAAGCTCTTGGATAGATGGAATGAATTCCTCTTTCAGGAAGGATTATTTCTTCTACATTATTAAAATAGTTTAATGCATTATCTTCAATATATGATGGCTCTTCTCCACAGAACTCTACTGTCTTAAATGGAATTTCTAATGGTTTCTTTGCATATTCATCTACATAATATTTACCATGGTCTCTGACGTTAAGAAAGAATGAGGTCCCAAATGGAATCGACTGAAAAATAAGCTTTTCTAGGTTATCACATTCCTCAAACGCTGTATACTCAAGATTCCTAGTACATCCACAAATAGTAATCTCCTCTAAATTCTTAGCTCCAGCAAAGGCTCCAACTCCAATACCATCAATTGGTTGCACAACATCTCTTCCTAAAGAATCAATTCTATAATTGTAATCTTTTAAAGAATAACTTCTATCTTTCAAACCACTAGCATATAGCATTAATTTCTGAGTAATCTTATGAATTAATATTTTATTATCAGGAGTCATAAAAGTATCATTATTTTCCGCAACTTCAATTCTTTCTAACGAGTTCATAGAAGAAAAAGCATAATCTCCAAATACCTTTAATTTTTCTGGAATCACAATCTTTTTAATACCATGACAATATCTAAAAGCTTCTTTTCCAATGTGTTCAGCTGTATCAATAAAATCGTTATCTTCAAGTTTTGGACAATCATAGAATGCCCTTGCCCCAATTCTTCTAATAGGACATTTACTGTTTATTTTTCTAAGTCTTTTACAATGACTAAAAGCTTCGGCTGCTATCTTGTCATCAGCTAAAGAAGTAATAGTAAATTCTTCTATATTACTACATCCGGAAAAAGCAAAAGCTTCCATTTTCTTTATCTTTTCTTGATTATTAATACTCCTAATGTTAGAACACCCTCTAAAACAAGCCATTGGAATAGTAGAATCAGTAATATCAATAGACTCTAATCCTGTACAGTTTTCAAACAGCCTCTCAGAATAATTTCTTATAAAATTAGGAATCGATTTAAGACTACGACAATTCCTAAAACATCTTTTCCCAGAATCTAGATTTTCATTAGATAGATAATATATATTACTAAGATTTATACATCCATCAAACATCCCATCTGGTAAATATTTCATCTTCTCATTTAAGATAACATCCTGTAAACTACGACAATTTCTAAAAGAATCGATTCCCGCTTCAATAATCTGGGTAGGGTAATGATTCAATTTATAACAATTTTCAAAAACTTTATCACCGAGCTTTATGATATTAGAATTAAGTTTAATATCTAAATTTTGGCAACCTTTAAATACTTCATCCGGTAAACTATTGATGTGCAATGGCAGAGATACAGTTTTTAGCTTTTTACAATTCAAAAATAGTTGAGGACTTAATATTTTAATACTATTAGGTAAAATGATTTCTTCTAGATTTTCACATCCTGCAAAAGCTCCCCAATCAATTTCTTCACAACCTTCAGGAATAACGATTTTTCTAAGTCTCTTACAATCAGCAAATGCTCTAGAACCAATTTTTTTAATACTGTTTGGAAGAATAACTTCTTCTAGATTTTCACATTCATTAAAGGCATCTTGTTCGATGATTTCTAATCCACAAGGAAATTTAACACTTTTAAGATTAGAACATTTACTAAATGCTCCATTATCAATCTTAGTAACATTATCTTTTATTTCAACATGATATATATCTTCATTTTCTAAATATTGATATTCTTCTGCTTCAGAAATAACTAAATTATTCTCATCATAGTTTTTCATAATAAGACCTCCATCTAATAGCTCCATATTATAACTTTTTTTTAATAAAATTACAACAAGATTCAAGTTCTTTTTATTGCTAAAAAATATAATTAATGATAGTATAAAAAATCACAGGAGGGAAGTATCGTGAATATTGAAGCCAAAGTTAAAAATCCTATTAGAATTAGATTAAAAAAGAATAAATCTGTAATATTAAAAACTGCTAATTGGGATACAGATTATCCATTAAATCCTGGAGTTGTACTTGGAGGGGAACACTATGGGTTCATAGTAATAATAGATTACAACAATACTCAAAAGGAAATAGTTTATAAGACACAATGTAAACTTCAAATGTTAGGAATAGAGAATGGAAAATTGAAAGTATATGAAGAGTACAAAAAGACACCATGGATTATAGATCAAAAAACAGGTACATCAGAAAAATCAGCCTATAATGCCTTCACAAATGAAGGATTAGATAAAATTATAACAGAAGCAGAAGATTACGATGTCTCTTATGATGAGCCAATTTTCAAAAATCCTATTAAAATCGAGTATGATTATACTTCTAAAAATGAATCTAGAATTATTCTTGACGAAACAGAAGAAGCAATCCCGATAAAACCAGGAGTAATTTTAAAAAGGTCTCATTATGGATTTATCATTACTATTAAGACGACAAAAGGAAAAACAAAGATTTCATATCCAACTGAAAATAGAATAGATGCTGTAGGTGGGGAAGATGAAGAAATCGCTGGTAAAAATTATCTAAAAATTAAAGTTTATGAAAACGGAAAATATCATCCCTGGATTATAAATCCTGAATCACTTAGTAGTGAAGATTTAATTGCTCAAGAATCTCATTACAATCAGTTTTCTAGAAGAGACCAAGAATTTATTAAAAAAAGAAAAAGAAAGAATAGTACAGTATGAAAATATGGAAATTTGAAAGAGATTCATTACCAGAATTAAAATTAGAAACTCCAAAAGAAAAAAAACAAGATACCTCACAAAATAATTATAATAAAGAAGAAAAAACATCTGAACCAAATTCCTCAAGTGATAACAATTCTAAAGAAGAATCAACATCGCAAGAAGAAAAATCACAATCAGAAACAGGTGCTCAAAATAGAGAAACGCAAGAGACAATTGCCACCGAACAAGAAGAAAAATCATCTGAACCAAATTCCTCAAGTGATAACAATTCTAAAGAAGAATCATCATCGCAAGAAGAAAATTCTCAATCAGAAACAGGTGCTCAAAATAGAGAAATGCAAGAGACAATTGCTCCTGAGCAGGAAGAAAAAACATCTGAACTAAATTCCTCAAACGATAACAATTCAAAAGAAGAATCACCATCACAAGAAGAAAATTCACAATCAGAATCAAGTACTCAAAACAGAGAAACGCAAGAGACAATTGCTCCTGAACAGGAAGAAAAAACATCTGAACTAAATTCCTCAAGTGATAACAACTCTAAAGAAGAATCATCATCGCAAGAAGAAAATCCCCAATCAGAATCGAGTACTCAAAATAGAGAAATGCAAGAGACAATTGCCACCGAACAAGAAGAAAAATCATCTGAACCAAATTCATCAAGCAACAACAATTCTAAAGAAGAATCAACATCGCAAGAAGAAAAATCACAATCAGAAACAGGTGCTCAAAATAGAGAAACGCAAGAGACAATTCCCACCGAACAAGAAGAAAAAACATCTGAACCAAATTCCTCAAGTGATAACAATTCTAAAGAAGAATCAACATCGCAAGAAGAAAAATCACAATCAGAAACAGGTGCTCAAAATAGAGAAACGCAAGAGACAATTGCTCCAGAAAAAGAAGAAAAATCATCTGAATCAAATTCATCAAGTGATAACAATTCTAAAGAAGAGTCATCATCACAAGAAGAAAATTCCCAATCAGAATCAAGTGCTCAAAATAGAGAAACGCAAGAGACAAATTCCTCTGAACAAGAAAAAACTATCGAAAGCAATTACGAAAAAGACTTTACACAACAACGTAGTGAAGAAAATAAATCTAACGAGCATAAAGAGACTAAAGTAATTCATAAGAATCAATATAAATCTCAAAAACGTAATCTTCAAAAGGTGTCTTCAGAAAAAGATGGGGAAGAAATAGAAAAAGAAAGTTTAGAATCAAATACCGAATCACCTTTAGACAAAATTGATAAATTGGAAAGATTAAAAGATATTATTAAGGAATATGCTCACAAAAAGCAGAAACAAGAAAATAAGCCTGCTAAAGAACCTCAACAAGAAAAATCAGTTGAAAATGATAATAATAAAGATAAATCACTACAAAACAGAAATCGAATAGACTACAATCAAGATAATGATATTCTAAAAGAATTAAAAGAAGACTTACCATCCTTTAAAGAAAGGGAAAAAGGAAAGGGATATAGTCTTAATACAAATAGTAATATTGAATTACCAGAAAGTTTAATTCGAACTATAATATGCAAGTTTTTAAATCATAGATTTTGTAAGAAAAGTACAGATTTAAATGTTCGAAGTAATTCATTGGAAAAGACAAATGGTTTTTATAAGTGGGAAGTTAAAGATATAATTGTTCACTTAAAAACTAATCAACTTAATAAAGTCCTAGAAGATAAATATGGATATGACTATTCATCAGGTAAATCAGAAAATATTCCTTTGTCATTCTATTTTGATTTATCTGGTAGTATGTCAAAATACACTAATATGCTGGCAGTTATCGCAATAGAATTACTTAAAAACAACGTTAAAGTATTAATTGGTTTTAATGAAGATGTAAACATCCAAATTGATTGTATAAATAGTAATATGGACCTAGATGAATTGGCATCAATACTAAAAATGGCAGGACGATACGGTCATAGCGAAGAAAAAGAAAAAATTCGAAAAGATTCAAGAATAACTTGTAAAATTATCAACAAAAAGATAGATGATTTTTTAATTAAAAAACATGCTGAAAAATGTGTTGTTTTCTCTGATTTCGATCCAATAAAAGAAGTGGTACAACTTTCAAAATACGCAAATGTATATTGGTTTTGTTTTGAGAGGAACTTTACTAGAAGTGATTTAAAAAACTACTACGGATTTTTGTACCCTGTTCAAGATGCGCAGAACATATTAGAAGGTCTTATAACTGTTAGTGAAAAGAGATTCGAATCACTAATTTATTTAGATAATCCAAAAGAACTACAAAGGAGGAAAAAATAATGGAAATAAAAAAGTCTCAATTAAAGAAAATGTTTGAAGAAGAAGGTTATTATATATCTGACTATATTCTATCAAAAACATATATTGCAATTAAAAATATTTTAGAAGATATTTCAGTAGGCCAAAAAGTATATTCAACATGTTTAGATGGACCGAGTGGAGCAGGTAAAACCCATTTTGTTGATACTTACTGTAAAGTTGCATCAAAATTATTAGGAAAAAGAGTAAAGTTTATCAATTTTCAACTAGATGCAGAAACTGGCAAAAGCGATTTATATGAAGATATTGATGTTGTCGCAACTTTTGAAAATGACACATCTAAAATAAGAATCCCCGGAAAAATTGTCGAAGCAATCAAAGCAGTTAATAGAGGGGAATATGTTATTCTAAAAATGGATGAGTATGATAAAGCTAGAGATGTAACTGATACCTTCTTCAATAACTTTTTACAAGAAGCTTTAGTCAATACAACTCAACATGGAGATGTTTATGTTGATAATAAAACAAGTGGTAAGTTACAAGTATTTTTATGTAAAAATGACTTAAGAGCTGAATTATCTGAGCCAATGATGCGTCGTAATAGAATGATTAGACTAGATTACATGACTCCAGAAAGACTCCATCAAATATTGACTGATTTTGCATCAATCTATAACAGTCCAGCAGAAGTAGTTAACATGGTATCTCTTTTCTATGACGAAATGTATCAAAACAGAGATCTTTACACTAAACTGCCATCTTGCTCAGAATGCCAACAAGCTATAATAGATGCACAAATCTTACTATCAGATGATGATTTTACACAAAATGACATTTATATAAATGTTATTGAAGATATGCTAAAAATGACTGATGATATAAATACATTTGAATCTTTACTAAGTCAAGAAAAAACAGATTCTTCAAAAAAGCTAAACAGTCTTGTGACAAAAATGAAAGAAACGGCCACAGAACCATTAGAAAATCAAGAAGATTTAAAAACAAACATGGCAGTTACAGTTTTTGAAGAAGAAGGAAAAAAATTACAGGACAAAATAAAAGAGATGCAGCAATTAATAGATGAATACAAGGAAAAGTTTAGTGTAATGGAAAAACAACGCCAAGAAGCTATTTCAGCTGAAGTAGAAAGGATTTCTTTAAAAGAAGGAAAACTAATTTCATCTACATATATACCAAATGTTGCTCCAAATTTTGAAGATGAATCAGCAAACATAAAAAGAGGCCATAGCATCTTTGAATTATCTCCTGAGAATTGGACAGATGTAGCAAGTCTTCACATAGACGGATTGAATCATCACTATCTTCTTGAAAAAATTATTGAAAATATAAATGAATTAGGAGTAACAGTTTATGAAAATGGAATTTCTTTAAAAGAGAATGGTGATTTAAAGTTAATAGTTGTTAGGGACCTTGACGAAGACAATTTGCCACGCTATCGCTTTATGGCAAGTCATCCAATAATACCCGCTACTTATTTAGAAGATATGGTCAACTTTTTTAACTTTGCTAATCTTGCAAATAACCATCAACCAAAAACAGCTAAACAAACAGTAAATGAGGCATTAAATATGAAAATGCCTAATAATTATGATATAAATGTTTTAGTTTATAATGACGATGATGAACTAGCATTGAATTTCAAAAGTGTTGCCGAAAATATTTACCATGTTGAGAATAGTGGAATAGTAAAAGATGATACTGACTATACAATCTTAACTACAAATGTCAATTGCGGAAATCCAGAAAATGCCATTACCGCTTCAAATAAAATTATGACAGGTTATGAAAAGGTGAAGACAAATGAATAAATTAACAGACCTAGAAAAAAAGGAAAGAGCACGTCAAGAACTATTAAGGAATTATAATCTTGATGCAGAAAGTATTAGCGAAACACACAAAAGGATTCAAAAAACTACAGAAGAAGAAAGTGAAAAGCTAGGTAAAGAACTTTATAGCATCATCATCAAAAAGAAGTATGATGATGAAAAAGATTATGAACAAGTAGAACAACTAATCTATCAAGGAGCTAATGTAAATTATAAAAACTCTAAACAAGGAAACTTTCCATTATATTTTTGCTGCCGCAAAGGAGCAATAAAAACATTTTCATTACTAATAAGAGCAGGAGCAAATATCAATCAAGTAAATGATTATAAGACATCTTGCTGCATGGCAAGTGCTAGACACAATAATTATGAAATATTAAAAATATTAATCGCTTTAGGAGCAGATATTAATGCCAGATGTCTAGATGGAGAAAATGCTATAATTAGTGCGAAAAGACACGATTGTGTTGAAAGTTTTAATATTCTAAAAGAAGCCCAAGCATATCTAAATGCTAAAAGCCTAGTTGGACATTCAATTTTTAACCTTGACTATGACGATGATACAGTAGTAACAATAAATCCATCAGGACTAATTCTTGAAGAATCATATTCAGAGGAGTCTTTATGTTCTATTAAAAATTCAGATATAGAAGACGTAATTTTTGAAGCATCTGAAAAACTAGAAGCTTTTACGAGCTTTTTGCCATCTAAGCAAGAAAACGAAACTACTTCTCATGCCAAGATTCTAACAAAAAATCAAACAAAGTAACTTTTATGTTTGATTTTTTTATTAAAATAAATATAAAAAATGAAGTGTTGACGATACATAAAATGTATTATATATTAAAATTATAAGAGGAGTAATATAATGAAAAGAAAAAATATTGATGGAACAACAGTAAGCAAAATACTATATGATGAACTAAAAGAATATTTAAAAAAGAAACAGCAAACGCCATCTATTGTCGATGTTTCTATAGGGAATGATTTTGGTGGCTTGATGTATTCTAAAATGAAACAGAAAAAAATTAATACTGAGACAGGAATGACATTTGAAAGTGTCCACTTTGATGAAATAACTGCCGATGAATTAATAAAATACATAAAAAAAGTAAATGATAATTCAGATGTAAATGGTATTATGATTCAATTACCGCTTCCAAAAAATATCCAATCGATGGAAAGAACGATTTTGGATACTATTGATTATCATAAAGATATCGATGGTTTAACTACTCACCAAACAGGGTGTATGAATATTGGAACAGAAGCCTTTATACCATGTACAGCTCTAGGTATTGAAACTTTACTTCGAGTGTATAACATTCCACTAGCTGGAAAAACAGTAGCAATCATAAACAGAAGTAATATTGTTGGAAAGCCACTGGCAAACTTGATGCTAAGGAATAATGCAACCCCAATTATATGTCATTCTAAAACAGATAATTTAAAAGATATTACTAAAAAATGTGATGTTGTTGTTGCTGCCCTAAATAAAAAAGAATATATAACTAAGGAGTATATAAAAAAAGGGACAATTGTTATAGATGTAGGCGTACATAAAAATGAAGCTGGAAAAACAGTTGGTGATGTTGATTACAAAGATGTCTACGAAAAAGCTAGATTGATTACTCCACCAACAGGAGCAGTAGGGCCAATGACCATTTGTATGTTAGCCTATAATGCCGCAAAAAGTCTCTATGGCGAAGAAATCGATACTGTCCTAGAAGAAGGAATTGACAAAGCTAAAAAATTAGTCTTAAAATAAGTTTAGCTACTAATAAATCTAGTAGAAATAAATATAATTATATTGATGGAGGAAAGCATATGAAATTAAAAAGAATCTTTTGCTATTTAGTAATGGGAGTTATAACATTAGGTTTAGTTACCGGTTGTAGTGATAATACTCAAAAGGAACCAGTCAAAAAAGAAGAGGAAACAGTTAAAGGAAAATGTACAGTAGAAGAATGTATCAAATTAATTGAACCTTCTAATTCCATTGAAGAAATTAATGAAATTATTGGTTTTGAAGCCGAAAAAAGTAAATATTCAGAAACATATACATGGAAGTTATCCGATAAAACTTGGATAGAAGCTACACCAAGCACAACAGATGGTAGTAATAGCCTATCTGCCAATTTCGACAAATCAACATTAAAAAATGACAAAGCAGATTTCTCAAATTTCACTGAACTAAAAACATCTTTAGGAAAAGGAGAATCTTTCACTTATGAAGAAATGAATGAAAAAGTAGGTGGGGTAGAAGGAACACTAGCTGGTAAAACATCAACTTCTAAAAGATATATCTGGGTTAATAAGAATGAACAAACATTTAGCGCAACATTCTCTGATACAATGGATGGAAAAGCTTCAATTATTTCTCTTCGTTAATAATTTACTAAATACAACAAAACTGTAATTTTATTTACAGTTTTTTCTTTGAAAAAATTCGTAAGACAAGAAAATAAAAGTAGTTGTAATTATTTCTATTTTCCCCTCGCAACAATTTTATTATTTATTTCTTGACACGGGAGTAAGCCACGAATGTAAAATTAACATAAGACGATTTATAAAGAAGGAGAGATAAAATGAAAACACTAATAATTTATTATGGTTATGGAAACCACACAAGAATGATTGCTGAAAGACTAAAACAAGAGTTGAACTGTGATATTTTAGAAATTAAACCTAAAGTACCATACTCAGCAGATTATCAAAAGGTTGTAAGTGAAACGGAAGATAATCTAGAAACAAGAGAAACACCTGAAATAGAAGATATTAACGTAGATCTAACAACATATGAAAAAATAATTCTAGGTACACCAGTTTGGTGGTATACAATAACTCCACCAATCAGAACATTTTTAACTAACTATGATTTATCTGGTAAAACAGTTATTCCTTATGCTACTAATGCTGGTTGGCTTGGTTCAACATTTGAAGAGGTAAAAGAGTTATGTAAAGGAAATATTGAACATGAAATGAATATTAAATTTACAACAGATTACGCCGAGGATAAATTGCTTACTAGTGAAGAAGAAATAACAACTTGGATTAGTCAGATAAGATAATTAAATAAAAACGATGTCTAAAATTAGTCATCGTTTTCTGTTTGTATTAAATTACTGAAATACTTTCTCTTACCACTAAGTATTTCATCATAAAAGTTTTGTTTCCAACGAATATAATCAATACTTTCTTGTAATTCTTGCATCTTATGCTCAAGCTCTCTTAATTTCCCATCCAAAATAATCTTCCTCTCTGGAATAGATTCTTCGCCAACTAAACATAAATCTAAATATTCTTTCATCTCTGTAATACTCATACCACAATTTTTTAAACACGACAAACTATTAATCCAAGCAATATCTTTATCATCAAAAATACGATAATTATTTTTATCCCTTTTAACATTAGGTACCAATCCTTCGTTACAATAAAACTTCAATGTATCATATGACAGTCCCGTCTTCTCACACGCTTGTTTCATTGAATACAATACCTTATTTTTGTCCATACTATAATCACCTCAAAAATATCAAAAAATTAAAAAAACTATTGACCGTGAGTTACTCACGACATATACAATGATATTGTACAAAACAAGAATTTTATTGTCAAGAAAGGAAGAATATTATGGAATATGTAAAATTAAATAATGGTGTAGAAATGCCAATCTTAGGATTTGGAGTTTATCAAATACCTAAAGAAGAAACAAAAAGATGCGTATTAGATGCTATTAAAGTAGGATTTAGAGCAATCGATACTGCGCAAAGTTATTTTAACGAAAGTGAAGTAGGAGATGCTATTGTAGAGTGTGGTCTTCCAAGAGAAGAATTATTTATTACAACTAAAGTATGGATTGATAATTATGGTTATGATAAATGTAAAGAATCTGTATTAGAATCTTTAAAAAAATTAAAAACAGATTATATTGATTTAGTATTACTTCATCAACCATTCAGTGATTATTATGGAGCATATAGAGCATTAGAAGATTTATATGAAGAAGGAAAAATAAAAGCAATTGGAGTAAGTAATTTCTATCCAGATAGATTAAGTGATATTTGTCTTTTTGAAAGAAAAGTAATTCCTGCTGTTAATCAAGTAGAAACAAATCCAATTAATGCACAAGTATAAGCACAAGAAAATATGGAAAAATATGGTGTTAAAATTGAAGCATGGGCACCATTTGGTGAAGGTAGAAATGGCTTATTCGAGAACGAAACACTTGTTAATATTGGTAAGAAATATAATAAGTCAGCAGCACAAGTAATACTTAGATGGTTAATTCAAAGAGGTGTTATCATTGCTTGTAAATCAACTCATATTGAAAGAATGGAACAAAACTTTAATGTATTTGATTTTAAACTAACTGACGAGGATATGGAAGAAATCAAGAAGTTAGACACAAGTGATTCATTATTCTTCAATCATCAAGACCCAGCAATGGTAGAGTGGTTCGATAATATAGTTAAAGAAAGAAGAAATAATGAAGACTGTCGTAAAGATAAAAAAAGTTGGTAAGGGAAGAATATTTTATGAATAAGAAAATTTTCACAATTATAATTGCTATTATCGCTATCTGTGCTATCGGAATCACGCTTTACTTCTTCTCTAATAAAGATTTAGAAAATGAAGATAAAACATCCACTAGTAGAGAAATTACTGAAAATGAAAGTTCAGGAGAGGATGAAGACACTACTTCATCTAACGCTAAAATTGGTGATGGAAAAGTACTAGTAGTCTATTACTCAGCAACTAATAATACTAAAAGCGCTGCCGAAAAACTTGCTAAAAACTTAGATGGTGATCTTTTTGAAATTGAACCAGTTGATGAGTATACATCTGATGACCTTAATTGGACCAATGAAAATTCTAGAGTATCAAAAGAACATGCTGATGAGACTCTTCGTGATGTTAAATTAAAAACTACCATTATTGCTACCTGGGAAGATTATGATACTGTTTTAATTGGTTATCCAATCTGGTGGGGAATTGCAGCATGGCCAGTAGATACTTTTGTAAAAGCAAATGACTTTAATGGAAAAACAGTTATTCCATTTTGTACTTCAGCATCAAGCGGCTTAGGTGAAAGTGGTAAGTTACTAGAAAAAGAAGCAAATGGCGGAAATTGGCAAGCAGGAATTCGTTTCTCATCAAGTCCGTCTGATGCTGATATCAAAAACTTTACAGATAGTTTAAGATAGAAAGGAAAATATAATTATGAATAAGAAAGTAATATTAGATATTATAACAGTAATAGTAATTATTCTAGCTGGAGTAGGGATTTATTTTGTAACAAACAAGACTGGAAGTACTGCCCCTAAAACAACCAAAGAGCCAGATGAAAAAGTAACCGTTGGTGATGGAAAGACCAAAATAGATGCTAATGGTAAAAAGTCTTTAGTAGTTTATTTCTCTATCCCAGAAACTACTGATGCAAAAAAGAAAATGACTACTGAAGAAGAAAATAGTGCTATTGTAGTTGATGGTGAAGTTCTAGGAAACACACAATATGTTGCTATGTTAATCAGTGAAAAAACTGGTGCTGATTTATATCGAATCGAGCCTAAAACACCATATACAACAAATCATAAAAATTTAGTTGATCAAGCAAGTAAAGAACAAAGTGATAATGCTCGTCCAGAAATAAAAAATAAAATCAGTAATTTTGCTGATTATGATATTATCTATGTTGGTTATCCAATCTGGTGGAGTGATATGCCACAAATTATGTACACATTCTTCGAATTGTATGATTTTACTGGCAAGACAATTATTCCATTCTCAACTCACGGAGGTAGTGGTCTATCTGGAACAGTAAGCACTATTAAAAATAAATTATCAAATACAACAGTAGAAGAAAATGCTTTTACTATGTCAAGAGATGACATGGAAGCTGCTCCAGACGAAGTAGATACTTGGTTAAAAGAAATAGGAACTATTGATTAAAAATAATGATATATAAATAAAAATAGTAACAAATATTATTTAAATTAATCTTTAACATTGACTAATTATTTACAAATAAAACTATTTGCATTATAATATGCAGCAAGAAAAGGGAGATATATATGAGAAAATTAAAATTGTATTCAAAATTTGCTGCACTAGTTTTATCCGAATGTTTAATACTAAATGGCTGTAATAGTAAAAATGAAACAGGATGTGAATTGAATTTTGATCATGCTCATCGCTATGTAAATGAGGAAACTGGACTATCACTTTATGCTAAGTCAGAAATATCTCATTATTCTGCAAATAGCGTAAGTAGTCATAGTTCATTTTCAAATAAACTAGCATTTGATTGGACAGAGGACTATACAACAGATGAAAAGTATTTGGAAGATTCAGAAGTAAGTCAAAGACGCATGTTAATAATTAAAGATAATGTAGAAGCATTAATTGAAGATGAAAAAAATAATATTCCTTATTTAGAATATGAATATGAAGATACTCGTCACTATTGGGTCAAAAATGTACCACTATCATCTAAAAGAAAACGCTTTACAACAGATAGTAATCACAAAAATCTTACAGGTCGTATAAGAGATGTTAGTTATCAATATGTTGGTCATGGATTTATTGAAGATGAAAACGGTAAATTACAATTTGAAGAAAATGTAGTTGAAACAGTAGAAGAATTAATTGAAAATAGTGATAAATATCCCTACATTTATATTAATTCTTATAAAGAAAAGAAATATTCAAACACCTATGAGCCATCAAAAAAAATAACAAAATAAAATAAAGTAAAGAGATATTATGCACAACATCAGTATCTCTTTTAAATTGAATCAATAAAAATAAAAGAGTATAATAAGTATATAAGATAAATATATATAAGAAAGGATTGATTTTAATGGAAAAACAAACCGCAGGTCGAGAAAAATTAGGTAAATTAGCTCCTAAATTTGCTGAATTAAACGATGATGTTTTATTTGGCGAAGTTTGGAGTAGAGAGGATAAATTGTCTTTAAGAGATAGAAGTATGATTACAATATCAGCTCTAATGGCTCAAGGGTTATATCCTCAAGTAAAATCACATTTAGTATTAGGACGCAAACATGGATTAACAAAAGAAGAAGTAGTGGAAATAGTTACCCAATTAGCTTTTTATTGCGGTTGGCCTAAAGCTTGGAGTATCTTTCCAATGATAGAGGAGGTATATGACAATGAATAAAGAAGATTTTAACAAGACTAACGTATTTGGATTAGGAGAAACAAACGATGCTTATTCAAGATATTTTATCGGAAATAGTTATCTTCATCCCCTAACTGATATGGAGAAAACTAATCTTTTTATTGCCAATGTAACTTTTGAACCATCTTGTAGAAATAATTGGCATATTCATAAAGCAAAATCTGGTGGCGGACAAATTCTTATTTGTACAGCTGGTGAAGGTTGGTACCAAGAAGAAGGAAAAGAGGCACAGAGTCTAAAACCAGGGGATGTTGTAACAATACCAGCAAATGTAAAACACTGGCATGGAGCAAAAAAAGATTCTTGGTTTAGTCATCTAGCAGTTGAAGTACCAGGAGAAGATACTAATACTGAATGGTGTGAAGAAGTAAATGATGAAGAATATTCTAAGTTAGGAGAATAAAAACTTATCTAATAAGCAAATCTAAGAATACAAGTGTATTCTTTTTTTAGTTATTATATCTAAAAAATAAATAATTCAAAAAGTATTAAAATATGATAAAATAAAAATAAATTATTAAATCCAAAAAAGAAATATTATATTTTAAAAATAGATTAAAGGTAGGTATTATCATGAAAATATATAAACAAACTGAATTAGATGCTCTAGCAACTATCCTAAAACAAGATGGAGTAATCAGTGTTCCAACTGACACTGTCTACGGACTTTGTGCTAGAATTAACTCCGAAGTAGCCTATAAAAATTTAGAAGCTATAAAGAACCGACCTTCTAATAAATCATTTCCAGTTATGTGTGCAAGTATTGAACAAATAAAACAGATTGCAATAGTAGATGAGAAAATCGAAAAACTAATTAATACTTTTATGCCAGGACCAGTAACACTAGTACTAAATAAGAAGCCAGAAGTTTTTAATTATATCAATAATCGCGGAACAACAGAAACCTCTGAACTTGCAGTTAGAATGGCAACGTCAAAATCCCTTGAAGAACTAATTTTCAAAGTAGGAAGTCCAATCTTTTTGACGAGTGCTAATAAAAGCGGTCAAGAAACTTGTCATAATTTAGCTGAAATAGCCACAGCATTTCCAAATCTAGACGGAATAATGGAAGGTGAGGTTTCATTTGGAGAAGCCAGTACAATAATAGATTGTACAAATGAAGAGATAAAAATTCAAAGACCAGGACCAATTCCAACAGAGCAGATTATGGAAGCACTTAAAAATAATCCAAAAGAAAAGACCTTAGTTAATAAGTAATAGATGTGTTTAAATGCATATCTTTTTTTATGTCAAAAAAACATATAGTAAAAAATACCATAAATATATTGACAACAATCAAACATATGGTGTAACATACTATATGTAAGGAGATGATGTGCAATGTTAAATTATGTTTCTACAAAAAGAGAGTATCTAAGAGAATATGTAAAAGGTTTGATATTAGTACGGGAAGAACCAATTACTCTAAACAATGAAATTGTCGGTAATAAATATTATTGTTTAGATAAAGGAATAGAAATTGAAATTGCCTGTTACCACAAATTAAACAATTTATCCGTAATACGCACAGAAAACGAAGGTTATACTCCAAGTAAAGGGTTAGTAAAAGCCTCTGACTTATTTAATGAAAAAAATATTTTAAATGGTCTAGTAACTGTTCCAAATTATACACTAGAAGGAACTGATGGAATTGGAAAATCTACAGTTATTGAAAGTCTTATGGATGAGGGAATAGTTTGCTTTGATAGAAATCTTGATGTCATCTGTAAATATATGTTATTTGATGTCTCAATGGAAAAAAGAGTAAATGAATATCGAAAATATTTAGAATCAACAAAAGATAAAATATTATTTTTAGTAAATATGGATGAAGAAGAACTTAGAAAAAGAATTTATTCTAGAAGTGTTATTAGTGAGTTCGACAAATATGCCGTTGAATACAACAAGTTATATTATGACACCTATAATGTTATGAAAGAAAAAGGGTATTTAAATAACAAACTACATTTACTTGATTGTACAAATCTTTCAAAAGAAGAACAAATAAATGCAGTCAAGAAAATGGTATTGAGGTAAACTTATGCCAAATATTGCCGCTCACTATGTATGTGCTAAATTAGTTGCCTCCAAACTACAAATCAACGAACCAGACTTCTTAAAAGGAAATATTTATCCAGATTATGTTTTAAAAGATATGCATTATAGAGTTCAAGGGCAAAGATTCCTAGTACCTGATTTTGAAAGATTTATGAAAGAAGAGCAAATAGAAAATAGACTATTCAAATTAGGCTTTTTATCCCACTTAATTCTTGATAAGTTATTTTTAGATGACTATGTCCTAAACAACATTTATGACAAAATAGACAGCCAGATAGATATATTTGAACCAGATAAAATTTATCAAGACTACACCAATATAAGTAAAAGACTCTTGGATGAATATAATTTGAGTCTTAGAGAGATAGATGAAATTATGCTTCCAGAAAGAAGTAACATAGACTTCGAAAAATATAAAAGTAATACAGAGGTTATTAGAAAAAGCAAAAGTGAAAACTTAAATTACATGGATTTAGACACCTTCACTGAATTTTTAGAATCTTCATCCTCCAAAATCACTGCTTATATTAAAAAGAAAAATTATTAGAAAGAAGGAAAAATATGATAAGTACAAATTATTTACCAAAAAGAAAAGAAGTTAATATAGACTTCGAAACAGAATTAGAAAAATATCTATATGAAGAATGTGACTATGTACGTGATATTGTAAAGATTTATCCAGAACTAGATAGAATGCTAAAACAAGCTATTGCTAATGGATTATTCTTTAGAAATACGGATAATCATTCTAGTTTTAATTACTGGCAACCATTATCAAACGCTGGAATACCAGCTGTCCCAAGAGGAGATTACATTCATGAATTAACATTTTTTATTCATGATATCTTACATAACTTAATACCTGATTTACAAATAACTGGAAGAGATGAATTAGATAAAAAAGTATATATTATTGAGAGAATGTTAGGTGAAGGAGTATGTTTGGTTCTAGCTGATATGTATTTTATCGACGCTTTAAAAGAGTTAGGCATTGATTATGATTTTAATAAGAAAAATATTTATCAAGGATTTAATGCATTAAGAAACAATAGTCTATATGATAATTTACTTGGTAATGTTATGTTTTGTACTTTAGGTATTAAAGATTACTTCAAAACAACAGATTATGAAGAAGAACTTGATAAATATCTTGATTGGTTTAGTCCCGTATATATAAGTGATTTAAAATGGACTTTATCTAATGTAAACTCTAAACTATGTCGTGCTAAAGCATCATTTGAATGGTTTGAAGACTATAAGGACATAATACCTGGAGGATTATCTAAAGACAGAGAAATGATGTTAAGCACTAGCTATCTAATTAATAGATTAAATTTAACTAATGACATGTCAGAAGAAGAATTAACTAAAAAGATATTTGACTATTTCTACGATAATATCCTAACTTATAATGGAGAACTAGAAGAAGATTCTGATAAAGCTAAGAAAAGATTCTATGGTTTCCAAAGCAAACTTGCTTATGATTATTCTCTAGATAAAGATCGTTATAAAGAATTAATTTTAGCTGGTAACTACTCTGAATTTGAAAAATTATATCAAGCTGACTTGTTAGATTTATTAGAAAAACGTTTAATCACTGAGAAAGAATATAATATCTTCAAAGAAGTTTATCCTCATCATACTGCTTGCTTCATAAGCTACACTAGTAAATATGTTGAAGCAACAGATGTAAAAACTTATTCAAAAAAGCATATCTTTGGAGTTTTATAATGAAGACACGTGAAAAAATTAGTAAATTAATTCAGTACAGTGGAGGACAAGTATTAGAAGACAGATATGTCATATCACCAGGAGTCTTATTAATTTCTAAAACAGAAAACGTTATTCCAGAAAATATAGCTAGCTTGTTTAATCTAACAACTGAAAATAAACAACTTGCTGAACTAAATGCTAGAGTGACTTATATGAATTTTAAAGAAGCAAGAGAAAATTATATTGAAGATATTATTAATGGAGTAAAACATTATTCCATTCTCACAAACATAAATTTAGGTTTTTTAGTAACTGGTGTTAAAGGAGAAACACTCTTAGAATTCACAAGCAGTATTGCTAATATTAGTAGACAAACAACTTCTAGAACAAAATCAGCAGATGATACCTTATACGTTGTCTCAGAAGAAGACATTCCATTTGTTGAGGAGTATCTAAAACTAAGAGAAAAATATTTAGAAGAGCACCCTCAAACTAAAGAATAAAGATGTAATAGAAAAGAGAAATGAATTTAATTTATTTACTAAAGCTATGAGTTTTACAATATCAATGAATTTATATGACTGGATTTATTATGTTGATAAAAAAATTACTCAAGATTATGAATATGAATTAAAAGAAGTTTGTTAACAAATTAAAGAATTAATAAAAAGAGAATATCCATATATAGAATTTGCCAGTGATAAAGAAGAATTTAAAGATATGGCCAATAAAAGTAATCAAAAAATAAAAGATAATAAAAATAGTTAGGAGTTGATTTTATGGTTAATGTTGTTTTAGGAGCATTTTATGGCGATGAAGGAAAAGGAAAAATTATTGATTATCTATCAGGTGATTGTAAGTATGCTGTAAGGTTTTCTGGAGGAAACAATGCTGGTCATACGATAGAAGTAGATGGAAAGAAATTTGCCTTCCATTTAATACCAAGTGGTATATTAAATAAGAATGTTAAGGCTATTCTAGGAAATGGGGTAGTCATAGATCCTAAAGTTTTAATAGAAGAAATAGATAATTTAAAATCTAATGGTTACAAGGTAGATAATTTATATATTAGTGATAAAGCTCATTTAATACTACCTTATCATATTGAATTAGATGGTATGCTAGAAGATATCAGAAAAGAAAGAAAAATAGGAACAACAAAAAGAGGAATAGGGCCAGCATATTCTGATAAATTTGAACGCTCTGGTATTAGAATGGAAGATTTTATAAGTGATAGGTTTAAAGAATATTTAAAAACTAATCTTGAGAATAAAAATATTATTTTAAAAGCTTATGGCTATAAAGAGTTTGATTTTGAAAAAATATATGGAGTGTACAAAGAATATGCAGAAATCCTAAAACCATACATCTGTGATACAACTAAAATGTTACATCAAGCACTTCAAAATAATGAAAAAATTTTATGTGAAGGAGCCCAAGCTACATTATTAGACATTGATTTTGGAAGTTATCCATATGTAACATCAAGTAATCCAACTATTGGTGGTGTATCAACAGGAACAGGAATTGGTGCCAAATATATTGATGAGGTAGTAGGTGTTATAAAAGCTTATTCATCACGTGTAGGAGAAGGACCATATGTTACAGAATTAAAAGATGAAACAGGAGATAAAATAAGAGAGTTAGGTCATGAATATGGAACAACTACAAAAAGACCTCGTCGTTGTGGGTGGTTAGATTTAGTTGCTCTAAACTATGCCATAATGGTTAATGGAATGACATCTATTGCTTTAAATCACCTAGATACAATCGGAAAACTTGCTAAAATCAAGTTATGTGTAGCCTATGAACATAATGGGAAAAGAGAAGAATACTTTAGTACTAATATAGATTTCCTAGAAAATAGTAAACCAATATATGAAGAATTTGAAGGTAACTTTGGTGATATAAGTAACTGTAAGAACTATGAAGATTTACCAGATAATGTTAAAAAATATATCGAAAGAATTGAAGAAATAACTAAAACAAAAGTAAAATTTATTGGTACAGGACCAGGACGTAATGATATAATTATTAGGTAAGGGAGGAAATACCATGCATATAAACTTAGTTTGCCCAATAATTGTATTAGACAATGAGTCTAATTCTAATATTAGAAAAAACGATATAAAAAAATTAAAACTATTAGTCAATAAAAAAGATAATAGTCTAGTTTCTACAATTTTAGACGAGAAAAAAGGTATAAAAGATATCCTGAAAGACACTATAAAAAATATTATTAATAGTAGTAAATTCCACTTAGAACAAGTTTATACTTTAGGTGAAGAAGAGTATTATACAGACGATTCTATAGATATTATTTACCTAGCCATTACCAATATTGATAATATCAAAAAACTAGATGAAAAATATACTTTGATAGATTTCGAAATAAAAGATAATAATATAATTTTTGGTAAAGATATTTTCTCGTTTAAGACTACTGAAAAAATTAAAAATAATAATGTAGAATACTATCATGAAGTAAAAGTAACAGATATTAATTTGAAAAAAGAGTTACTTGAATTAATCATTTCTTATAAGCATTTAAGAAGTAAAATGGATTATTCAGATATTATTTTTAAGTTCATGGGAGATACTTTTACTTTAGAAGATGTAAGGATTGTCTACGAACTAATTAAAGAGAAGACAGTTGATAAGTCAAACTTTAGAAAAAAGATAATTAAGTACTGTGAAGAAGTATCATTAGAATCATCCAAAAAAGGATATAGACCAAGTAAGATATACAAATTTAAAGTTTTAAAAGGAGATGTTTGGTTATGATTATCGCAACAAATAATAAAGGAAAATTAAATGAAATAAAAAAAATACTTAGTGAATATAAAATATATTCATTAAAAGAAAAGAATATCGATATTGATGTAGTAGAAGATCAAGATACTTTTGTTGGTAATGCTAAAAAGAAAGCTATGGAAATTTATGAACTAACTAAGGAAGAAGTAATTGCTGATGACTCTGGTTTATGTATCAGCGCTCTAGATGGATTCCCAGGAGTTATGACTCATAGATTTTTGGGTGATGATGCAACTGATAAAGAAAGAAATGAATATCTAATCAATGAAGTAAACAAATATAATGATAGAAGTGCTCAAGTAGTTTGTGATTTAGTTTACTATAATGGAGAAGAAGTTATTGTAGGTGAAGGAATTTTAGAAGGTTCTATTTCCAAAGAGGCAAGAGGTGCAAATGGTTTTGGTTTCGATGAAATATTTGAATTACCAAATGGCTTAACCCTAGCAGAATTAACTAGTGATGAGAAAAATGAAGTAAGTGCTAGAGCCCTAGCTGCTAAGGAATTAAAGAAAAAGTTAGAACAAAATAGATAAAAGATAAAATGAATTTAAACGAATTTAGAAAAATTCGTTTTTTTCATGATATAATTTTCTTAGAAATTATTATTTTCCGAAAGAGATTACAATTAGGGCGATTAATAATAATTAAATATTTGAAAGGGAGTGAATTACAGTGGCAGTTGATGTAACAATTAAAAGTAAAGGTTTATTTAAGAAACAATTAACATATCAAGACATAATAGATAAAAATATTCGTTATGGTATTATGGATGAAGCTTTTCGCCTAGAAGAGGGGACAATAGGAGAAAATCTAGTTATCTTTAATAAAGAACATATTTGCAGAGGTTATGAAATTACTTTAAAAAAGGGCGAAATAAATATAAGAATGCCACTTCCAACAAGTTCTTCTGATATTAATTTCTTCTATGAATATATTAAGAAATTATGCCTCAAGATGAATACCAAGACATTTATAAGAGATGAAGAAACCGTTTCATTTGACGATATTGATAATTGTATAAATTTAGATATAGAGGCAAGTGTTGGTGCTTTAAGAAGAATGGAAGAAGATATCGAAAATGGTAAATACGAAAATATGTATATTTTCGGAGCAGTTAACCCAGTAGCTATTGGTAAGAAGGAATTAGCATTTATTGATAAAGATGTTACTAAACTAGGAATGCTTATGAATAGTCTTCAAACAATGGATGTCTATTACGCCAAAGCAAAAGTCTACCAAAGAAAAGATAACAGTTATTTTGGAGTTTATGTCTTAACAGAAGAAGTTCCATCAGTTTTACCAACTAAACCCAAGTTACTAATGCCTAATACTGATATAAAGGTAAATGACTGGAATATTGGTTTTGTAGTTGAAGGGAAGATGGAGGGATTTATTTCATATACAGATTTCCTAGATACAATAAAAAAGAAAGAGGAATATGACTCAGAACATTTTATTATTTCTCTAGAAGGCAAAATAATGAAAGAGTTAGTAAAAAAATATAAAGTTGATTTATAATAATCAGAAAGGAATATTATGAAAAATAAAAATAAAATTATAATAATTATTTGTATAGTCTTGGTGGTAATTTCAATTTTTGGCTACTTTGGTATAAAATACTATCTAGATAAAGATTTAGAAAAAGCGAAAGAAGAATTAAACCAGACTATAGAAAAGTATGGCTATGTTGAAAAAGAAAATATTCATACTTTGATAGCTAAATTTAATACTGAGATAATGGATAACGGTTTAGAATATCCTGCAAGTGATGATTATTTAACTATTCAAGATGATACCTACTGGTATGGATTATATGATGATGTTTATTGTTATATAGTTCCCGAAAAATTTACTGAAGATAAGGAAGAAGACATTGCTTCAATGATGTCCATCTATTATCCTAAAAATAGTTCAAATGAAAAGTTGGCTTTAGAATATGTTAGACATTTAATAAAAGCTAATAACAGTAACTTAACTTCTACTGATATTGATAACCTAATTAAAGAAGCAAAGGCTATTTCTAAAAATAACAAGAATGCTCAAAGTGGAAAAGGTATTGCTTTAGCTCTAAAAGAAACTGACGATTATTACAATTATCAAGTAATTAGAATTTTTAAATAAGAATAGTAAGGAAGTTAGGAAAAATGGAATTTATAAATGCAAAGACTATTCTTACAAAAGTCAATAATGGAAATGAATGGTATGGAGTAGATTACAACATGAATCTTTATAAAGGCTGTTCTCATGGCTGTATTTACTGTGACAGTAGAAGTAATTGTTATCATATAGATAATTTTGATAAAGTTAGAGGTAAAGAAAATGCTCTTGCTATTTTAGAGTCTGAACTAATCAGAAAAAAGAATAAAGGAGTAGTTGGAATCGGTGCTATGTCTGATACATACAATCCTCTAGAACGCGTCTACGAACAAACAAGAGGAGCTTTAAAATTAATATCTAAGTATGGTTATGGAGTTTCTATTGATACTAAGAGCAACTTAATACTAAGAGATCTTGATTTATTAAAAGAGATAAATACAAAAAATAATGTCATTGTAAAGTTTACTATCACAACCCCACATGATGAATTATCTAAAATCATAGAACCTAACGTTTGCCCATCTAGCGAAAGGTTAAAAGCGATTAAAGAATTAAGTGATAACGGAATCTTTACAGGTATTATGCTGAATCCAACTCTTCCCTTTCTAACTGATAAGGAAGAAGATATAAAATTATTAGTTCAACTTGCTCATCAAGCAGGAGCTAAATTTATTCATACTTATATGGGTATGACTTTAAGAGAAAATCAAAGAGATTATTACTATGACAAATTAGATCAGAACATTTTATAGGATTAAAAGAAAAGTATATTAAGTATTATGGAGATAGATATAATTGTGTTGTTCCAGAGTTAAAAAATTATATAAAATATTTGTTTTAGAATGTGAAAAATATGGAATCTTATATAAGATGGATGACATAATAAAAGCTTATAAGAGGGAAATAAAAACAAATGAACAAATAAGTTTATTCTAAAAAAAGATAAGAGGTGATGCGGTGGAAAATAAAGAAATTTTACTATCTAACATTGATAAAATTCATACAACTGCACTGGGCATAGATAGAATAAAAAAGAATATAAAATACGAAAATAATGATGTTTTAGAGTTTTGTAAAGAGAAAATATTAGATAAGAATTGTTATATTTACAAACAAGGAAAAAACTGGTACTGTGAAATTGATAATATCAAGATAACTATAAATTCATATAGTTATACAATTATTACAGCCCACATAAAAAACAAGAGTTAGAAGGAGAGTTTAATATGTTTAAAAAGTTAAAAGAGCAGCCACTAAATTATTGGGAAGAAAAATCTTATATGTTAGTAATCCCAGAAAATGCTGATACTGATTTTCTAAATAACAGTTTTGAAAGAATTTCTAAAATAGAAAATGTTGAGATAAAAGAACAAGATTTTCAAGCTGAAAAAGGTTTCATTTCACTAAAACTAATCTATGAAGATGAAGAGTATGAAGTTGGTTTTTACCCAGGAGGAGTATCTGTACCAGAGTATTATTTAAGTAAGAATTTTTTCTTCACAGAGGAAGAAAAAGAAAAATTACTAAAAGCTTCCCAGTCTTTAACAATCTTTATGAAGTTTAATGATAATCCTGGAAAGTCTTTTCACTTACAATTAAAATTAGCAGCTGCAATGGTACCAGATTTAATTGGTGTTATGGATGAGAGTGCTGAAAATATGATTCCTGCTAAATGGGTATTCATGGCAGCTTCGTCAAAAGTTCTACCAAATCCAAAGAGTTTATTCTCGGTCCAAGCAGTAGCTGGTAAAAATAAAGAAGTTTGGTTACATACTCATGGTCTTTCTAGATGTGGTATCCCAGAGTTAGAGATATTAGAGTCAGATGAAGAAAACTACCAGAACCATTATAATTTAATCTCAACATATGCATTATATTTATTAAATAAGAAGAATAAGTTGAACAATATTGAAGAAGGAGCCTATATTGGACGCCTAATTAATGGTTACCCAGTTGTTGTAACATCTAGAAGTTGGACTGAAGGAATTAAGGAATATAAACATCTTAAACTTGGTAATTTAAAAGATCGTAAGAATGGACATAATACAAAAACAAATATTATTTTCTTATACGAAAATGAAGAAAATGAAAATAATAAAAAAGTAAGTAAAGTATCCATCTATAACAAACTTTGGGGAGATAATCCATTATTCTTCTTTAGTGATGAAGAAACAGCTAGAATGAAATCTCTTGCTATGGAAAGATTTGATTATGTAAAAGAAGCATTTAAAAATAAGGATAATTCAATCATTATAAAAGTTGGCTTACCTTTAAAAGAAGAAGGCAAATTTGAACATATTTGGTTTGAATTATTAGAAATAAAGGGTAAAAAGTTTAAAGCAAAATTAACTCAAGAACCATATGACATAGAAGATATGCATACAGGAGATGAGGCATGGTATACGATTGATGATGTAACAGATTGGCTTATCTATACTAAAGAATTTGCTGTTAACCCAGATAATGCCTATTTATTAGAAACTAAGTAAGAAAAAAGGAGATATTATGAAAGAAGAAAGAGAAGTAAGACCTTTTACAATGTGGAGACATTTTAAAGGAGCAAGATCATTTGTAATTACAGTTGCTAGGCATAGTGAAACAGGAGAAAAGTTAGTCGTTTATCGTTGTATGGATAATAATGGAAATACAAATCATAAAGATGGAATTTATGCAAGACCATTAGAGATGTTTTTATCAGAAGTAGATCATGAAAAATATCCAGATGTAACTCAAAAATATCGTTTTGAAGAGATAGTTGATTAACTATTAAAAAAACAGTAAAAGGAGAATCATTTATGGAATTATTTTCAAAGTCTAAAAAAACTGACCAGATAAAAGATGAAAATGGCTATATAAAAATTGAAGTTAAAAAGTTGATTGACTGGAATGAAGCCAATGGTGAAGGGTGTATAGTATCAGATAGAATTACTAAAGAAGGTTACAAAGTTGGCTATATGTATCGTGAGAATCCAACTCCAAATATACCAGATAGTGGTTGGAGGTTCCTTGCGGGTAATGAAGACGATGAGTATATGAATGAGACTAAAAACCACCATATCTTCGCGATTAATACAGTCTGTAATTATGATTCTGATATTATCCCATATCTATCTTCAGAAATAGGTACTTCCTATATTAGAGTGGATAGTAGTAAGTTTGAACTTGATGATGGAACAAAACCAATCGTTATAGAAAAACAAAGTAACTAGTAATAAAATCAATTTAAAGGAGAGAAACATATATGATTACTTTAGAAGATTTTGATAAAATTGATATGCGTGTAGGAACAATAGTAGAAGCAAGTATAAATAAGAGGGCAAGAAAACCTGCCTACAAAATAAAAGTTGATTTAGGAGAAGAATTAGGAATTAAAAATTCATCTGCTCAAATAACAGATTTATATACACCAGAAGAATTAATCGGAAAACAAGTAATAGTAGTTACAAATTTTGAGCCGATTAGAATTGCTGATGTAAAAAGTGAAGTTCGAATATTAGGAGCGGACTCTTTTGAAGGAGTTGTCTTATTAAATCTAGAAAGACCAGTAAAAAATGGTTTAAAGATTTTTTAAGGGAGAAGTTTATGAATGATAATAATCTAGAAAACTTAGAAGAATATTTTAAAAAAGTTAATTGTTTTGGTACTGATAATTGTTGCTTTACTTGTAGTACAGTTCAAGCAACACAATTTGGTCTTATTGGTGCACTAATATCTATTAAGAAAAATAAAAAAGTTATGGGTTACCTTTTAAATAAAAATGAAAAAGGAATTTGTCTAATTCCTATAGTAATGGAAACTTTTAATAAAAATAAAATCGATTTAGACAACTTTATATTTATAGAAGATAGTGATATTGATAAAGTCATAATAAAAAATGAAGAAATAGGTTTTAAAAGAATCACAATCTTATTAAAAGATAAAACAAAGTATGTTTTAAAAACACCAAAGAAAATAATTAAAGCTGACTACCATAAAATTAATCTAGAAAGATTTATAGAAATGTATAAGTAAATAAAATAAGTTTATGATATACAATAAAGAAAAGGAACAAAAATATGAAAAATATAAAAATAACAAGAAAAATAACTCAAGGAATGTATGTTTTAACAACTCAAAATGGAGGATGTGTTGTAGATGCAGTATCTCAAATAAGTGCAGGGGATAATCCTCTAATATCAGTTGCGGTAATGAAGAAAAATCATACAAATGAATTATTAAAAAATAATAATAAATTTGCAATCTCAATATTAAGTAATGATGTTAGTCCAGAGATTATTAAAAAGTTTGGATTCAATTCATCAAAAGATATTGATAAATTTGAGAGTACTGAGATAACAGAAGTAGAAGGAATTAACATTATTAATGATTCTATCGGTTACATGGTATGCGAAATAGTAGATATGATTGAAAATGATACTCATACATTGTTTATTGGTCGTATAATTGAAGCTGATATTATAGAAGACAAAGAAGCTATGAGTTATGGATATTACCAAGAGCACAAAGATGAACTCTTAAAGGTTACAACAGAAAAAGGAAAAACAGCTTGGATTTGTACTATATGTGGATATGTTTATTATGGAGAAGAAATACCAAATGATTTCAAATGTCCATTATGTGGTGTAGGAGTAGAGTTTTTTACCAAACAAAATGATTAATTAGAAAGCCGACTAAAAAAGCAAATTATTAAATTAATTTGTTTTTTTTCTTTTATCTTGACACTATCGTATATACTGTATATAATCAATATATACAAAAGAGGTGAGTTATGGAAATTATAATAAGTAATTCAAGTGGAGTTCCAATATATGAACAAATTAAAGAACAAATAAAAGTAAAAATATTATCTAATGAATTAGCAGATGGAGAATCACTGCCATCAATAAGAAGCCTAGCTAGAGATTTAAGATGTAGTGTTATCACAACAAAAAATGCTTATGAGGAGTTAGTGAATGAAGGATATATTAGAAATGTACCATCTAAAGGCTTTTATGTTGCAAAGATAAATATGGAAGTAGCTTATGAAGAACAACTAAATAAAGTAGAGCAACTATTAGACTCAGCAGTCAGTATAGCAAAACTTAATAATATTTCAAAAAGTACTTTAGAGGAGATAATTAGTATATTATATGAGGAGGAGAATTAATGGAAAATATATTAGAAATAAAAGACTTATCGAAAAAGTATAAAGACTTTGAACTAAAAAATATTAATTTAGTTTTACCTAAAGGAACAATAATGGGCTTTATCGGAGAAAATGGAGCTGGAAAAACAACTACTATTAAATCTATCTTAGATATCATTAAAGATTATCAAGGTGAAGTGAAAATCTTCGACTTAGACAATAGAAAAGCAGATAAAAAAGTAAAAGAAGATATTGGAGTAGTCTTAGATGATACATTCTTCCCAGAAATTCTTACTCCTAAAAATATTAATACTATTATGAAAGATATTTATAACAAATGGGATTCAAAAATTTATAATCAATATCTTAAAGATTTTAAGTTACCTGATAATAAGCAAATTAAAACACTATCAAAAGGAATGAGAAAAAAATTAGAAATTGTAACAGCTTTATCTCATCATCCTAAATTATTAATTCTAGATGAACCAACAAGTGGACTTGATCCTATCGCTAGAGGTGAAGTTATAGATATATTTCAGAGATTTTATCCAAGATGAAGAATGTGGTGTTTTACTATCTAGTCACATTACAAGTGATTTAGAGCACCTTGCTGATTATATTACTTTAATTGATAAAGGAGAAATAATTCTTTCAAAAATAACTGATGAATTACTTAATCAATATGGAATAGTTAAATGTAGTGAAGAAGAATTCAATAAAATAGCACGAGAAGATTATATTAAGTATAAAAAGTCAAAATACGAAACAAAAGTATTAGTAGAAAATAAAAAAGAATTTCATAAAAAGTATCAGATTGACACAATTGATAATATAACGTTAGAAGAACTTATGGTTCTAATGATAAAAGGAGTGGAATAATGTTAGGTCTTATAAAAAAAGATTTACTGATGATAAAAAGTAATTTTAAAGTTTTGGTAATTTTACTATTTGTATATGGAATGATGGCTATTAACGGAGAAATAGATTTATCGTTTTTGCTTTCAATCATGAGTGTTATGATAGTGATTTCTACTTTTAGTTATGATACTTATAATAAGTGGGATGCCTATACAGTAACATTACCAGAGGGAAGAAAAAATAGTGTTAGAGCCAAATATCTAGTAACAATATTACTCACAGGTTTGACTACTATACTTGTAACACTATTAAGTATTATCATTTCATATTCACTAGCTGGAAAAATAGATTTTGAAATGCTTCTTGCGACAATGTTAGGTAGTGTCTTTTCCGCATCTTTAATTCAATCTTTCATGTATCCTGTTATTTATAAATATGGAGTTGAGAAAGCAAGAATTGGAATATTTGTGGTGGTATTTATTATTACAATTATTGGAGGAATTTTATTTAAGAATTTAGACATAAGTTTATTTTCGCAAACTATTAATTTTTTAAATAATTACTTAGAAATTATTTTACCAGTTATAATGATAGTAATGGTATATTTATCTTATAGAATATCATTAAGATTATATATGAAAAAAGAATTTTAATTTAAAATTAAAACACCGTAAATATTTGATATAATATAAGTATAATCTAAAAAAATAAAGGAGAATATTGAATATGATTAAATATGATTTTACAGGAAAAAATGTAATAGTAACTGGAGGAAGTATGGGGCTTGGTAAAGCAATTTGTGATGAATTTGCAGCAGCTCATGCTAATGTTGTTATTGCTGATATAAATATCGAAGAAGCAAATAAAACAAAAGAAGAATTATCAAAATATGGAACAACTATTTTAGTACATAAATTAGATGTTTCAAATTATGAAGAGTTTGAAAAGACAATTAATGATATACATAATGAATTAGGAACAATTGATATCCTTGTAAATAATGCAGGAATATGTAAGTCTGCTCCATTAACTGATATGCCTATAAATGAATGTAATGCTATGGTTAATATTAATTTAAATGGAACTATTTATGGTTGTAAAGCAATTCTTCCAATTATGAAAGAACAAAAATATGGAAAAATTGTCAATATGTCATCAATGGCTGCAAAATTAGGAAATGCTAATTCAGCTGTTTATGCAACAACCGAAGCAGGAGTTCTTGAATTAACTGCTTCCTTAGCTCGTGAATATGCACCATTTAATATCAATATTAACTGTGTCTTACCAGGAATTATTCGTACTCCATTATGGGAGAATATGCTTGATAGTTATACTAATGGTGATCCTACCCAAAAGGATGCAATGTTTTCAATGATTACAAAAGATATTCCACTAGGTAGACCACAAGAACCAAAAGATATTGCGAATGCTGTCTTATTCTTATGTACAGATGAAGCTTCTAATATAACAGCTCAAAATCTTGGTGTAGATGGCGGACAATCTTATTAGAAGAATAATATTTTAAAAATAATTTTTATGGTTTATGGTAGCTTCCCATTAATATAGTTCCAAGAAAGGAGGCTATTATGAATAATGAAAATTGTCCTTGTTGCTCCAATAATTGTCCAAAAGATAATTTAGGCTGTAGAAGAGGAATAGAACATTTTAATAATCAAAGTGTCAATAACATTGAATTTAAATCAATAGATGAACAGGTTGTTGTAGATTTAAGAAGATGTGGACATTTACTACACCATAACAAAGATTTGGACAGTAAAGAGTTATTAAAAGAATTTACAAAAGAAGAGTTAAATAAATTACATGAATTACTCTCAAAAATTAAATAATAATATTTTAGAACAGATTATTTATGATTTGTTCTTTTTTAGTTATAATAAAAAATAGTAATTTAATACTTACCCTTGAGATATTTCCTGTTAAAAATAATAAGCATTTTATATGATGTTAATGTGAAAGGAGAAAAATATGAATCAAGAAAAAATTGGAAAATTTATTGCTGAGTGTCGAAAAAAGAAGAATATGACTCAACAAGAATTAGCCGAAAAATTAGGTGTCTCAGATCGGACTATTGGTAATTGGGAAAATGGAAGAAATATGCCAGATTTGTCTTTATTGAAACCATTATGTGATGCGCTTAATATCACTTTAAATGATTTAATGAGTGGAGAGATTATCAAAGAAAAAGACTATCAAGAAAAGTTAGAAGAAAATATAATCAATACGATAGACTATTCTACAAGAAAAATAGGAAAGAAAAATAATTTTATTGGATGGATATTCATTGCCTTTGGAGTTTTGCTTTCCATCACGGCTATTGCAATATTTCCTAGTGAAAGTAGTTGGGAATCAATTTATTCAATTTTTGGCGTACTAGTTTCTTTATTAGGCATCAATTATTTTATAAAAAAACTAAAACTAAGTAAAAGGTTACTTTATAATTTAGGCTATGTTCTAGTATTTCTATCAGTTCTAATAGTAATAGATTACATTGGTGTTGTTAATATTCATCAAGCTCCAAGATTTTCTCTAATAAAAGTATCAGGAGAAAATGTCATTTATTATGATACACCATTTTATGATGTAGTAAGATGTAACGTTAATAAAGATAATGAAACATTTAAAGTAATTAAAAATCAAAAATATGATTCAGAAAGAATAGATGCTTTTTGTAAATAAAAAATTCCATTTTATATTGAAGTGAACCACTAGTATGTTTAAAATGAATATTAATAATAGTATTATTTTATCTGAAAAGAGGGATATTATGAATCAAGAAAAAATAGGTAAGTTTATTGCAACTTGCCGAAAAGAGCAAGGCTTAACACAAGAAGAATTAGCCGAAAAATTAGGTATTACAAAAAATGCTGTAAGTAAATGGGAAAGAGGTATTTGTTTAATGGATATGTCTTTACTAAAACCTTTAAGTAATTTACTTGGGGTGAATGTAGTAGATATTTTATCAGGTGAAGTGGTAACGGAAAATCAAATCCAAGAAAAATATGAAGAAAGTATTAATAATATTGTTAAATTAAATGAAATAAAATCTAAGTCATTTGGTATTTATGGAATGCTTGCCATATATGTTTTATTAATACTATATAAAGTCTTTAATGATATCTGTTTCTATGATATTGTATCTATTCTATGTGGCTTTAATACATTTAAATTTGCCTACAAATATAAACTTGATAAGGATAAAGTTAATTTATTAATAAGCATTATATCTTTTATAGTATGTATATTTTTATTTATTGAATATATATTAGTGACAATGAAATAGTATAAGTAAGTCTCTACAAATCTGTAGGGACTTTTCAATATACGATAAGGTAGTATCTTTCCTTATAAAATACAATTGCGAAGAAACAATAAAAATGATAAAATTATACATGAAATAGCTGACTATTTGTTAGCATATTTTAAAGGATATATAATTTATATTTGAAGGAGAGTAATATGAGTAAGAAAACATTTGAAGTTAAAGCAGGAGAAGAACTACTTGCAAATAAAGTATCAGGAGATTGTTGGAAGATGCCAAACTTCTCAATTAACAGACAAGTTTCAGGTAAGTATTATTTTACAAATCAACGTATTGCTTTTTTAGCATCAGGTTTAATCGGAACAGAAAGTGTTAGTTGGGAAATTGAATTAAAAGATATCGCAGCAGTAAAAACTTGTATGACACCACCATTTTTTCCATTTGGAATTTTAATTACAATGAAAAATGGCGATAAATATAAGTTAGCTTTTATGAAAAGAAAAAAATATTTTGATCTAATTTCAGAATATATTAATAAATAGTAATTATGGAGTAGATTTTGCAAGAAATTTGCTCTTTTTTTGTTGTAAAGAATTATCATGTGCTTAAACTGCATGTTACTTTGAAACAATATTTATAATATTAGTAAAATATATTGATGTTTAATGGTATAATTATTATAAGAAAGGTTAGGTAATATATGAAAAAAAAGAAAATAGTAATTTTAAGTCTAATAGTATTAGCTATTTTGATAATTACTAGTGTATTTGGATACATGCACGTTCAAAACAATAAATCAGTTGGAACAACTTGGGGAGATAAGTATTTAGAGTTTTTGCAAGAATTGCCAAACTCTAATAATAAAAAGCTTCTTTTTATTGAAACGGATTTTTATGAAGACCCATTACTGATTGCTTACGATAATAAAGAAGAGGATATGGTTAAATTTATTCTTAACTTTTATGCGATAGAAAATGGTGAAGTTAAAGAGTTAACTGGTATGTCAACCGGTTCTTCTCAAAAAATAAAATTTATGTATGATGTAGAAAAAGATAAATATAATTATTTTCTATATAGCAATTTTGAAGGAAGCAAAACTTATGAATCTATTGATTCAATTATAATTGATAATAAAGTAAGTGATGTAGTTTCAGAAGAAGTTGTTAAGAAAGGCTTAAGTTCTGAAGAGAGAAACAAAAGAGAACAAGAAGAATATGCTAAGTACGATAATTATTCTAAGTACAATATTTCTCCTACAGAGTCTAATAAAGAATTATCTTATGTAGTTGATACTGGGATGAAAATTAAAGTATTTGACTATAAAAAGGATTCAGAATATCTATTTAAAACTGTCAGCGAATTTATCCGTTCTTATAAGAAAAATAAAGACTTAGGAATTAAGTATGATGACTTAGTTAAAGAAAAATTAAAAAATGTTAGTAAAGAAAATTCAATCGAAAAAGAAGAAACTAAAACAACCTTTGCAGTTGGAAAGTATAATTTAAAATATGGAAAATATAGAGTTTGCCTTGATGGTTCTACATGTACTGAATTTACTCTAAATCAGGATGGAACAGCTATTTTTGATGGTAAATCAAAATACTTTAGAGTTGATAATAACGATTTTGCCCAAGGAGTAGTCGAATCTCAAACGGGTCAAAATGTCTATCCATCAATCATAATAAGTGATACTAAAAACGGTACTGGTTTTTATACCTATACTCCATATGTTTCTTCCTCAGCTTGTCTTATGACTGACGGTGAATTAGCATGTGTTAATTTTGTAGGTGAATAATGCATTATGATGAAATGGAGTATTATAAATGAAAAAGAAAAAACTCATTAGTATTGGAATAGTTCTAATAATACTTTTAATTACAGGAGTTATAACAAATTATCTAGATAGTGGTAGAGTAACAACAGGACATGAACCAAAATATTGTATTAAAATAGTAAGCAATGATGGAAGTAAAGTAACTTATTGGGGCTTAGGTTATAAAGTAGTTCGATATATTGGTGCATCACCTAATGAACCATATAAAAATAATATCGGAGTAAAAATTGGTAGTTGGTTTATGAAATATGATTTGCCAAGTACAAAAGTTATCACAATCGAATATGAAGACAAAACAATACAATTAGATAATTATGATGATGCTAATAAAATCTACAATATATTAGTTAATTCCAAGTATGATTCGGAGATTTGTGATGGAATAACTACGCACAAGATAACAGTGAACAATGAAGCATATTATTTAAAAGAGAGTTGTCAAGAAATTCAAAAAGGAGATAAACAAGCAAAAATTTCCAAAGAAGATTTAGATACAATATCAAAGATAATAGAAAATAATCAATAATATAGATTCTGATTTATAGAATATTTCTGGGATATAATAAAAAAGATAATAAAAAAATCATTAAAGAATAGAAGTGGATGAATGGGAGGTAAATTAATTATGAAAAAAGAAAATATTTATAAGTTCTTATATGCTGTTTCAGTATTTTTAGTAATTGGATTTGCAATAAGAATAGGTATAGATTATTTTAAATATGATAATATGAGTAATTCTGCACCATTTTATGCTTTTATAATTGAAAGGGTGATAGAGTTTATAATACCAAGTATTATCGTATTTAGTGTTGCAAAAATAGTAAAGAAAAAATATGGTAAGTAATACACAAATTACAATTTATAGAGCAAATTTTATCTAGAATTTGCGACTTTTTGATATAATTAGAGAAAATGGAAAATTACAATTTTAAAAGGAGATAAATTTATGGATAGAAAATTAAATATAATAGTAGAAAATTGCCCTAAAAATCATAAATGTCCTGCAGTAAATGTTTGTCCAGTAGGAGCATTAAGTCAGAAAGATTTTGAGGCACCTACAATAGATTATGATAAATGTATAAGATGTGGTAAATGTTCAAACTTTTGCCCTAAAAAAGCATTAGTATTAGAATAAATTTAATAACAGATAATGAAATGAGTAATACATAAATAAAGACCTATAAAACAACTATGGAAAATTCACTTATAAATAAGAGCTAGTGATTTATATCAAATAGTGATAAATTACAATTTGGGAGTGAGATGATTTTATGAAAAAAGATAAAGGTTTTGAATTATTTTATGACAACCTATCATACCGAAGAAAGTTCATTAGAACACTTTGGCTTATTCCAATTGGAATTGTAGTCGGGATTATAATTGCTTATATCAGCATAATAGTTTCATTATTTTATTGGTTATGGTTTATAATTTCTTCAATAAAACAATTAAAATATAACTATACTATGTGGAAAAAGGAACCAAACAACTAAATTACAATTTGTAAGGGAGAAGAAATAATGAATATTCACTTTGGATTTTCATATATAGGTTTAATATTTTTATTAATGTTAATGATACCTAATATTATATGGAGTAAAAATAAACCTAAAAACTATGATAAATATGTTAAAAATGAAAATAAAATATTACTATTATTTGAAAGAATTGGAGAAATATTAGTAACTTGTATATCTTTGATATTTGTGATTTTAATATAAATAAAATTTCAAATTGGTCTATTATATTGCTAATTGCATTTATTCTAATGATTTTATACGAGATATATTGGATAAGATATTTTAAAAGTAATAGAACAATGAAAGATATGTATAGTAGTTTATTAGGAATACCAGTTGCAGGTGCTACTTTACCAGTAATTGCATTTTTATTACTAGGCATATATGGTAGAAATGTATTCTTAATTATAGCAACAATTATATTAGGAATAGGACATATCGGAATACACTTAAATCATAAAAAAAAGTTAAATGAATTACAATTTTTAGAGCAGATTATATTTATGTCTTGCTCTTTTTTGATATAATTAAAGAGAAAAATAAATAGTAATTTAAAGGTGAGTTGATATAATGGAGACAAGTATGAAAAGAAAAATTAAAGTTGGAATATTATTATGTTTAATGTTAATTATTATAACTGGATGTAGCATATCAACAGAAAATAGAAAAACGGAAGCAAAAGAAGAATTAAGTGTGAAAAACTATAAATTAAAAGAGATTAAGCTTGATTGCGATTTAGAAAATATTACATTTGTAAATAGTTACTCACTTATTTCAAACAATAAAATTTATTTATATTCTAATAAAAAAAATAGTGATACTGATTCAAAATGTAAGATTGCTATGGATGACGCTGAATATAATTATATAGGTAAAGTATATTATGCTAATATTCGTAAACCAGAAGTATTTACTACTAATGGTAGTGATATATATTATTTTGATACATCTGGTGAAGTAACAAAATTAACTGATTCAGCTGATTTAATAAACAATTATTTTGAAATTCTTGAACAGTATAAATTAAATGATTTTTATTACTATGATAATGGCTTTTATGTTTCTGATAAAGAGATAAACTATAAGACTAATGGAAATTCTACTATTCTAAGTATACCAGAAAACGAAAAAGTATTATATGCAACATCTTTTATTTCTGCTAAAGGACAATTTGTTATTACGGATAAAAATGCATACACTTTTAAGATAGATAAAAAGGACAAATGCAATGAATATGAGGATATTAAATGTACTTATGAATTGGTAAAAACAGATTTATTTGAATCATTATTAAGAGATTTTAACGACAATATATCATTTTTTGATGGAAAATATTTAGCAACAAAAGATAATAAACTTTATACTGTAAATTTTATTAATTAAATAAATTGCAATTTGTAGGTTAAAAGATAGAGAAATCTATCTTTTTTTGTTATGAAATAAAAACAAGTGAGAAATTAATTAATTGTAGAGATGATGGGATTGTAAAAATATGCTCTTTGTATATTATTTCTTTCAAAAAAGTAGTATAATCTTACTAAGAGAGTGAGGAATTATATGAATAAAAAATTATTAATGTTATTTATATTTAGCATTATAACTGTTAGTTTTATTACAGGTTGTGGAAAAAAAGAAAATGAAAATATAGAAAAAACAAAAGAAGAAAAAGTAGAAATTAAAAATATCTATATGGAAATTTTAGAAAATAAAAGAGAATTTGAAAACTTTTATTATGAAGATATAGATTATGCTAAAAATGAAGGAAGTAAAAAAATCGAAGCATATTATGATAATTTATATGATGATAAATTAAGATATATATTTGTAGATTTAGATAATGATAAAAATGAAGAATTAGTTGTAGATGTTGGTAATGGTAATAATATTATTTTCAAATACTACGAAGAAAAGAAAATGGTATATGGTTATGAAAAAAGCATTAGAAGTTTTAAAAAACTTAGAGTAAATGGTTATTATGAAGGATCTGGAGGAGCAGATTCGAGAGCTATATTTAAATGTATCTTTGCTGATGGGAATATGATTGAAACAGAATTAGCACAAGCAGACAATGGAAGATACACAATAAATGAAAAAGAAGTTACAGAAAAAGAATACAATGATTTTATAAGCAAAAATGTAGATTCTCAAAAAGAAACAGAATGGTTAGAGTTTACAGTAAAAAAAGAAAAACAAGAAACTCCAGTACAAGAAGTAAATGGCTTTAAAGCAGGAAACAGTATTGTAAAATATGGTACATATTATGTACAAGCAGTTGATGGAACTCTTCTAAAAGATGGATCGGGAACAATAGAAATAAGAGAAGATGGAACTTGCTCTTATATTGAAGGTTGGGCTGTAGTGGGATGTAAATCTTACTATGCAGGTAAAAAAGATAATCAAGATGCTATTTGTTTGAAAACTGACTCAGATGAATTATGTTTTACTATAAATGATGATGTTATCAAATTAAATGAAAGAAATTCTTTCAAATATAGTAATTAATATTTAATAGGAATTAAAGAAGGGATTTATATGAAAAATAAGGTTGTATATTTTGTATTATTAGGAATTATTATCATAGGTTTTGCAACAGGCTGTGGTAAAAATGATAATAAAGAAAAATACATAAATTTATTAAATAATTATGTCAAGGATTTTGAATCATTGAATAATAAATCATATCCAGCAACATATAGTAAATTTCATTATAAAATATACTCTACAAGTGCAAGAGGAAATATTTCTAATGTTTTTTACGATTTAGATAATGATAAAGAGTATGAGGGTTTAAAATTTGATTTTGGAGATGAAGCTATTGATGTTACATTGCTAGAATTTAAGGATGACAAAATACAAGAACTTGATTCAAAATCTTTTTTGAATTTACTACCAGAAATTGATGATTTTAATATAATCATATTTGCTATGAAATTAAATGATCAGCCATATTTCTTTTTAGAAATAAACGGAAGTAGTTCTTTACTTTCTAATGGAAATTATTATGAATTACGCAGTTTAACAGTTGACAATGACAAACTTGTTGTAAGTTCTCCAATAATATATGAAGCAAGTGCTATTGATGAAGAAGGAGAAAAAGATTATCTTAATCATGCAAAAAGAATGGGATTAAATGCAAAAGATATAAACAAAACAATATATAGTCAAAATGAAAAAGCAATAAAGATATTTGAAATTACAAGAAAACATTTGAAAGACTTTAAAGATGAAGAGGTTGGAAAATTTGATGGTGAAGTTCAATATGGGGAAACAACATTCAGAGATAATTTATTTGAAAAATATATCATTAATCTCGAAAATGTAAAAACTACTATTGATACTGAAAATATGGAATGTGAGTTTAAGCAATCTAATTTAGGAAAATATTTATACGAAAATACTTCTAATAGTAATACAATGAATTTTGAATTAAATAAAAATGGCGATACATATGATTACATATTATTATATTATCCTAATGATTCAACTCATGCTTCAGAAGAATTATGGGGAACATGGGATGTAACAAAAAAAGAATTTAATTTAAATAATAAAAATGAAGCAAATTTAGCTGATTATAAAATTAAAAATGTAAAATATTCAGAGAGAAATATTTCATTTGAAATAGAACTGATTAAATTGAAAGATGAACAATATAAAGATTATGTTATTCCAAATGGAACTTATAACTTTATAAAATAAACGAAGATGATGAAAATGTTAGATTGGATTTTAATTATACTATGTAGTATTATTACAATATTTGTTTTTATTAAATTTCTTAAATGGGGAATTAATAGATTTTCTGATAAAGAAATTATGAGTAATTTTGGATTTAAAGAAATATTTTTTCCTCTTTTATTCCTATTTTGGTTGGTTTTAATTGGTAGAGGAATATATAACATAGTTTTTTATAGTGATAAGATATTTGCACCTGAAATTTTAGAAGGCATTTCGGAAATAGAAATAAATATAGATGCACTTGTAAAAAACTTACCAATTTTAATTATAATGTTATTGGTTATAGTATTTATAATACTTATAATTCCATTTATATGTTTAGTTTATTATCATAAGCACAAAAAATACTTAAAGCAAGAAAATATAAAAGATTTTAAAAAAATTGCAAGAACACATTTCTTTATGGGATTAACATCTCCAATCTTTTTTTCTTTTTTTCTAGGACCAAAAATTATTATAAATTTATTTTCTTCAAATAGTGATTCAAATAAAAGATTCACTAAATCTTACACTAAAATAACTGATTCAAAAGGAAATACAACTTATGTAGATACAATAATAGATAATGAAACTGGTTATGGTTCGACAAAAATAGAGGATTCAAAAGGAAATAAATCTTTTCATACAACTTTTAAAGATTAAATTATAAAATTGACATTTCTTTTATTTTATGATGAGCTTTTTATAGTTTGGAAAATATATGGTAGAGAAATCTATCTTTTTTTTGTGAGAAAATAAAAACAAGTGAAAAATTAATTGATTTTGATCGAGTAGTTAGGAGATGATGTGATTGTGTTAAATATTAGAAACTTTTGAGAGAATCAAACAAGAAAGATAATAGCAAAGATATACATATTAAAGATATAGTTCAATCTACATTGCATTTACATTCAACTAAAGATATTTATATTGGTAGAGATAAAATAGAAATAGGGGGATTTTATTATGAATCTGTTCATGAATTTTTTGATGAATGAAAATAGTAAATAACATGTTACAATTTATAGAGCAGATTATAGAAGATTTGCTTTTTTCATGGTACAATGTTTAACGTAAACAGAGCGATAAATAGTAATTTGTAGAATGAGGTAATGAAAATGTTAGAAAACACAAAACTGTATTTTTTGGAAAAAGATATATTAAAAAAATTTGGAGAAGAAAAAGGTAAAGAAATTTATTTGAAAGTGGAAGAACTATATAGCAAATATATTTCTACAATAGATCCTAATGGAAATGAATCATTAAATAATCATTTGATAACAAATCTATTTCCAACAATGGCATATTATAAGGCTTTAAGAGATAGTAACTATAATACTGATGATGCACTTTCGTATGTTAGAGAGGAAACTAAAAAATCAGCAGAAGCAAAAAGACTAGAAAATCAAAAAATGTCAAAAATGCCATGTGCATATTTAATGTATCGTTTAGCTGTTAAAGGTGTTATAAAAAAGAGTTTCCCTGATGAAGCATTTAAAACAGAGTGGATATGCTGTAATGGGAAAGAAATCCACTTCGATTTTCATAAATGTATTTATAACGATTTAACAAAAGAATATGGTTGTCCAGAATTATGTACTGTTTTTTGTGAAAATGATGATATTGCTTTTAGTGGTCTTATGCCAAAAATTCGTTTTGAGAGAAAAGGTACTTTAGGAAAAGGAATGGATAAATGCGATTTTCATTTAATAAAGAATAAAAGAAAATAAAATATACAAATTACAATTTATGTAACTCTCACTTTCTGTCCTGTAAATACTTTAGGTAAAATTGTATAATTCTTTTTGAAAGGAAATGAGTAGGATATGAATCAAGAACAAATCGGAAAATTTATTGCAAGTTTGCGAAAAGAAAAAGAACTTACACAAGAAGAGTTAGCAGAAAAATTAGGAGTTAATGTAAAAAGTATAAGTCGTTGGGAAAATGGCAAAACAATGCCTGATCTATCTTTATTACCAATATTATCTAAAGCATTAAATGTTGAAATATCAGAATTGTTGAATGGTAGAAAAATGACTAAAGAAGAATTAATCGAACTAAAAGATACAATAGAAAAATTAATAGAGTATAGTCAAAATGAAAAGATTGATAAAAGTAAAATATGGCAGTTTAATTTGAAAATAGGATGCCTGATTTTAGTTTTAGCAATACTTCATAACTACTATCCATATTTAGAATTTATATTTACACCTAATATTGCAGATTTTGTGCAAGGTTTATTATATGGAATAGGCATTGCTTATGAACTCATTAGTGTCTATAATGTTACTCATGAGCTTACAATACAAGAAAGAAAAAGAGAGTTAATGAAGAAAAGTAAATAATTGTTAAATTATAGGACATATCATATTTATGGTTTGTTCTTTTTTTGATATAATTAAAGAGAACGAAAAATAGCAAGGTTGACAGAGGTGACTTACTTGAAAAAAATATTAATAATTGAAGACGATAAAAATATTAATGATATGATAAAAGAGTTATTAAATTCTACTGGATATGAAACTTTAAGTGCATACTCTGGAACAGAAGGAGTAATGTTACATGATAATAAAATTGATTTGATATTATTGGATTTAATGTTACCTGGAAAAACTGGTGAAGAAATAATAGAAGAACTAAAGACAAAAAATAATGTTCCAGTTATTGTGATGAGTGCAATTCATGATGTTGATAAAAAAGTAAATTTGTTTGACCTTGGAGCAGAGGATTATATAACTAAACCTTTTGATAATAAGGAGCTACTTGCTAGAATAAAAGTACAATTAAAACATAATAAGAATAATGGTAGTAGTATCTTAAAATATAAAGACATTCTTTTAGATACATCAAATTGTACAGTAATGTGTAATGACAAAAATATAACTTTAACGAAAAATGAATTTGAACTTTTAAAAGCATTTATGGAACACCCTAATCAAGTTCTAACAAAAAGTAATTTATTTGATTTAGTATGGGGAAATTTAGAATCAGCTGATGACAATACTTTAAATGTTCATATAAGTAAAATTAGAAATAAACTAGCAGAATGTAATCCAAAGTGTGAATATATAGAAACTGTTTGGAGTGTTGGTTATAGACTAAAAAAATAAAATTTAAGACTTTTTTAAGAATTATGTTAAGAGTTTTTTAAGACTCTTTTTTTATAATTATATTTATGGAGGAATTTTTATGAAGAAACTTGTATTAAAAACAAAAAAATTAACAAAGAAATACAAAGATTTTACTGCTCTTGATAATGCTAACATTACTATAAATAAAGGAGATATTTATGGTCTTATTGGAAGAAATGGAGCAGGAAAAACAACATTAATGAAGATTATTACAACTCTAACAAATAAAACAAGTGGAGAATTTTATTTGTTTAATAAAGATGATAGTAATTTATCTGAAACAAAGAGAAGAATAGGATGTTTAATCGAAAATCCAGCATTCTTTGAAAATTTAACTGCCTACCAAAATTTAAAATATTATGCCATCCAAAAAGGAATTGCTAATTATTCACAAATTGATAAAGTTTTAGATTTAGTTAAATTATCAGATAGTAAAAACAAAAAATTTAAAAATTTTTCACTTGGAATGAAACAAAGGTTGGGTATAGCATTTGCGATGCTTGATAATCCTGACTTTGTTATTCTTGATGAGCCAATAAATGGTCTTGATCCAATAGGAATAAGTGAGCTTAGAGACACATTAAAGAAATTAAATGAAGAATCAGATATTACAATGTTAATTTCCAGTCACATATTATCAGAACTGTATCTACTTGCAAATAAATTTTGTTTTATTGAAAAAGGTAAAATAATAAAAGAACTAACAAAAGAAGAATTAGATACTGAATGTAGTAGGGCAATAGTTATTAAAACAAACGAAGTTAAAGAGACTTGTCTTGTCTTAGAGAGTGTTTTAAATACCAAAAATTATAAAGTAATAGATAAAAATGAAATAAGGCTATACGATTATTTAGATAATTCAGGAAAAGTAAATAAAGTATTAGCAAAAAACGATATTGACGTAATTAGTATTTATGAATCAGGTGTTTCATTAGAAGATTATTTTAAATCAATAGTAAAGGAGGCAGAGTAAAATGTTTAATATTATAAAATCAGATTTATATCGTTTGTTTAGAAGCAAAGCTTTTTATATTGTAATAGGTATTGTCATTATAATGGCTATTGTATCTGTTGTATCAATGTCTCCTGGACATATTGGATTATCAGTAGTTTCCAATATAGATGTTTCAGATACTGAAACATTATCAAAAATAAGTTCGGCAAAATCATTAGGTGAATTTAGAGATATAATGAAAAGTTTTGGAACATTTAAATTAGATAGAGAAATAATAGGACAAAATGTAAATCTATATTATATGTTTATTGTATTTGTTGTAATAATTTTAACAAAAGATTTTTCAAACAAGTCTATAAAAAACACTCTATCTTCTGCTATTAGTAGAAAAAAATATTATATTTCAAAACTAATACTTATTTTGGGTATTTCTACATTACTCATACTATTTAATAATTATTTGAGTTACTTTTTAAATCTTGCTGTAAATGGCAAAGAGTTTGCTTCTAGTATAGGTGAAATTACCAAAATGACAATATATCAGTTACCTCTATTATATGGTATAATTAGTTTACTTGTAAGTATTGCATTTATAACTAGAAAGACATCTATGTTTAATACAATATCAATTCCATTTATTATGGTATTTCAATTAGTAGTTATAACAATTACTTCAATGTTTAGAATTAAAGCCGATTGGTTTACTAATTATGAATTACAATATGCGTTAGTTAATTTGACTAATAATCCTACAAATAGTTACATTTTAAAGTGTAGTTTATTAGGAGTAGGATATATAGTAATATTTGGATTAATAGGATATTATGTATTTAAAAAAGCAGAGATAAAATAGAAAGGTTGAGTGGTTTATGGAAACTGTAATAATAGTTTTAGCAATTATTATCATCCTATTAATCACTTATCTTTTTTTAATTAAAAGAGATTTAAAAAGAATTAGTAAATCTATCAAAAAAATAAAGAAAGAGGAAAGTAATAACCTAATACATGATGAAATTTCCGTCTGTGAACTAAATGAATTAATTAGTGTTATAAATAACTTATTAAGTGAATCTAAAAATGAAAAAATAGATTATGAAATAAAAAATAAAGAACTAAAAAAGATGGTAACTAATATTTCCCATGATCTTAGAACTCCCCTAACTTCTGCTTTAGGATATGTAGATATTTTGTTATCTTCTAAAGATACTACAAAGGAGAAAAAGACATTAATAATAATAGAAGAAAGATTAAAAAAGTTAGAAAATCTTATAAACTCATTTTTTGAATTATCTAAAGTTACACTACAAGATAAAAGTATTATGAAAGAAGAAATAAATATAATTGCTATATTAGAAAGTAGTATGGCAAATTACTATGATGATTATATAAAAGAAAATAGAAAAATAATATTTGAAAATAAGATTAAAAAAATAACATTAGAATCCAATAAAGATATGCTTATTCGTGTATTTGATAATTTAATTGGGAATGCACTAAAGCATAGTAAAGGTAATCTTTTAATAAAAATTACTCCAAAAGAAAAATTAAAGATAGAATTTATAAATGCTTTATTAGATGATAATTTAGATATTGATAATATTTTTGATGAATTTTATACAATAGATATAGCAAGAACAAAAGGAAATACTGGTTTAGGACTTGCTATTGCAAAAGAATTTATCGAAAAATTAGATGGTAAGATCTATGCAATAAAACTTGAGAATAAATTAGATATAGTAATTGAGTTATAATTGTATTTAGTTGGGAGCAATTCAAACAATGAAAAAAGTATAAATAGAAAAAGTGACATAAATTACAATTTATAGAGCAAATCATATTTATGATTTGTTCTTTTTTATATAATTATAGAGAAAGACAAATA
>JAAGKN010000919.1_pt1 | contig 73781 bp, 63 predicted proteins | sample 6206371 | NCBI WGS metagenome assembly JAAGKN01 (sample SAMN11533720, study PRJNA540317) | gut metagenome | isolation source: fecal pellets from male and female animal of same cohort | host: Peromyscus leucopus | place: USA:CA | collected 2017 | reverse complement strand
AGGCCGCCGCCCAAGGCATCGTTGCGGGTGCAAATGCGGCCGCGCATGCATTAAATCTGGACTTTTTGGAATTAAATCGTACCAATTCAATGATTGGGGTTTTGATTGACGACATCACGACGCTTGGCGTGGATGAACCATATCGAATGTTTTCTTCGCGCGCGGAATATCGATTGCACCTGCGGGCGGATAATGCAATCGCGCGCCTGGGGGGGCGGGCGGTCGAATTGGGATTGATGCAAAAATCAGAATATGAAAGAAAGCAGGCCTATCGCGCGGACACAATTGCGGAAAACGACCGGTTTTATGCCGGGTACATAAAACGAAACGAGCGTGAAATCGAAAGTTATAAACGCGATTTGGATTTAAAAATCCCGCGTAATTTTGATTATACGAATATGCCGGGCCTGACAAATGAACTGATTGAAAAGCTGTCTGCAACGCGGCCGGAAAACATTGCGGCATTATCGCGAATCCCGGGAATGACACCGGCCGGCATTATGGTTGTACTGCGAAAAATAAGAAATTAGTATGATAAAAAAACACCGGCAAATGCCGGTGTTTTTGCATGTTTTTTAATACATCGTCTGCAGGATATGTTTGCTCTTGTCCAGGCTGCTAAGCATCTTGCCACTGCCGCAGGCAACACATGCCAGGGGGTTGTCCACCAAAAATGTCGGCAGGCCCGTCGCCGCGCGTATCGCCGCATCCAGCCCGCGCAGCATTGAACCGCCACCCGTCATCGCAATACCAAGGTCGGCAATATCGGCCGATAATTCCGGCGGTGTCAGTTCCAATGCCTGACGCACGGTGTCGACAATTTTGCTTACCGTCTGGGACAGGGCGTTTGCAATCTGTGATTCCGTGATAACTGTTTCACGCGGTGTGCCGGACAATAAATCGCGACCCTTTATCTTCATGGTAAGTTCGTTTGCCTTATCCTTTGGTGCGATGGCGGTGCCGATTTTTTTCTTTATATCTTCGGCGGTGTTTTCACCAATCAACAGATTCTTGTTCTTGCGTACGAAATCGATGATATCAATATCCATCTGGTCGCCGGCGGTGCGGACCGCGTTCGAATACACAATCCCGCCTAGGGACATAACCGCAACCTCTGTCGTGCCGCCGCCAATATCCAACACCATGGAACCAACCGGTTTTTCCACCGGCAGGCCCGCCCCAATCGCGGCCGCAGTCGATTCTTCGACAATATAAACCTTGCGCGCGCCGGCGGCATCGGCGGCCTCTTGTATGGCGCGGCGTTCCACCTGGGTTGCACATGACGGCACGCATATAATAATCAGCGGCGCCGCCAGCGGATTTTTCTTATGCACTTTACGGATGAAGTATTTTATCATTTCCTCCGCCACTTCAAAGTCGGCGATTACACCATCGCGCAGGGGGCGTACCGCCGTAATGGAGCCAGGCGTACGACCAAACATCTGTTTCGCCTCCGTCCCCACGGCCAAAATTTCCTTACGCCCCAAAAGACGGTTTTCCGCAACCGCAACAACGGACGGTTCATTCAAAACAATTCCGCGACCCTTTACATAAATCAGGGTGTTTGCCGTACCCAAATCAATCGCCATATCCGCAGAGAAGAATTTCATCAGCCAGTTATACATTTTTGCCCCCAAAATAATGATTTTTTTGCACTATAGTGCGTCCACAGATAAAAATCAAGCAAGCGGGATGTAAAAAAGCTCTTTTTTGTTTGATTATCGGTATAATGTGATAATATTGGCATCATGATACGAGATACTATAAAAAGACACGATGATTTTTTAATGGGCGAAAACGACCCGATTGCAAAAAGCGCCCTGTTTTTAGTACGCGCAAAATCGGCTAAATTTCCCGATGACCCGCGATACGGGCTGGTCGTTACAAAAAAGATGTTCAAGCATGCCGTTGACCGCAACCGGGCAAAACGGTTATTACGCGATTGGATTGCACACAACGAAAAGCTGCTGTGTCCGCAATGGGATTATATTTTCGTCGTACGGCGCGCTATTTTGTCCGCATCACGGACAGATGGTCGCGTCGCAATGAAAAAGGCCCTGCGATATATGGGCAAACATTATGCCAAACCCGAATAATATTTTACAACGCATTGCGATATCCATGGTACGGATGTATCAGGCGCTTATCTCACCGTTTATCGGGGGGCGTGCGGCATGCCGATTTATCCCCAGCTGCAGCGAATATACCGCGCATGCAATTGAAAAGTACGGCGCTATTCGCGGGACGATTATGGGGATGCGCCGCATTTTGCGGTGCCGGCCGGGTGGTGGATGCGGATATGACCCCGTGCCTTGACATGCGGCCTGATTGTGGTAAAATTCCCCCAAGAATAGTTTAAAACATAAGGATTAAAAATGTCATTTCGTGCAAATGTAGAAAACATGTCTAAGATTATGGATGACATGGGTATTACGGAACTGGATTTGGAACGACAGTTCTTGTTCGGCGTTTACCGTAAACATATTCATCTGTCTAAGCAGCAGGCGGCGACCACTGTTGCCATGCCGAATTTTCCGGTGGCACAGGATGCCAAACAGACCAACAGTGAACCGGCACAAAACGCAATATCCGGTTATGCATTGAAATCCCCGATGGTGGGTGTTGCATACCTGGCGCCGGAACCGGGCGCAAAACCGTTTACAACCGTCGGCGCCCATATAAAGGCCGGTGATACCGTCGCATTGGTTGAGGCAATGAAAACCTTTAACCCGATAAAATCTGACAAAGACGGTGTTGTAAAGGAAATATTGGTAACCGACGGCGCGGCCGTTGAATTCGATCAACCCCTGATTGTAATTGAATAAATAAAACCATGTCACAGATAAAAAAAGTTTTAATCGCGAACCGCGGGGAAATCGCGTTGCGAATAATCCGCGCATGCCGCGATATGGGAATAAGAACGGTCGCTGTTTATTCGACCGTTGATAAAAACGCAATGCATGTACAGTTGGCTGATGAATCCGTATGCATTGGTCCGGGTCCGTCACGCGATTCCTATCTGAATGAATCCGCAATATTGACGGCGGCATTGCTGGCCAATGCGGATGCGATTCATCCAGGATACGGATTTTTATCCGAACGCGCCGATTTCGCACGCAAGGTTGCCCAACATGGCCTGATATGGATTGGGCCGGACGCCGATATGATTGAGCGTATGGGGGATAAGGTGAACGCAAAACGCACCGCGATTGAATGCGGCCTGCCGGTGGTGCCGGGCTCTGACGGTGCGGTCGATACATTGGAAGACGCGTTGGAGGCGGCTGAAAAAATCGGCTATCCGGTAATGCTGAAGGCATCAGCCGGCGGTGGCGGTCGCGGCATGCGTCCGGTAATGTCCGCCGATGAAATGGCAGAGGCTTTCCAGATTACAAAGCAAGAGGCAAAATCGGGCTTTGGTGATGATACGCTGTATATGGAAAAATTGCTGCTGCATCCGCGCCATATTGAGTTTCAGGTATTGGGCGACAAGCACGGCAATGTTGTGATTTTCGGCGAACGCGACTGCAGCCTGCAGCGTAAAAATCAAAAGGTTATGGAAGAATGTCCGGCGGCGGCCCTGACCCAGAAGCAGCGCGACGACATGATTGAAATATGCAAAACCGCGGCTAAGAAAATGGGATATACCAACGCCGGTACATTTGAGTTTATGTATGAGGATGGAAAGTTCTATTTTCTGGAAATGAATACCCGCCTGCAGGTGGAACATCCGGTCACGGAAATGGTTTATGGCGTGGACCTGGTACGGGAACAGATTCGCATTGCGGCCGGTGAAAAATTGGGGTACACACAATCCAATGTTGTACCGCACGGTCATGCGATTGAATTCCGCATCAATGCAGAAGACCCCGAAACATTCATTCCGAATCCGGGTAAAATCACATTATATGCACCGTCGGGGGGATTGGGCGTGCGCGTAGACAGCGCGGTCTATACCGGTTATATGATTCCGCCGACATACGATTCAATGATTGCAAAACTGATTGTTCATGCACAAAGCAGACCGGCATGCATCATGCGTGCACAGCGTGCGCTGGATGAATTTGTAATCGAAGGTGTGAAAACAACTATCCCGTTGCAACGCAAGTTGCTGAATAACGGCGATGTCCGAAAACTGAATTTCGATAATCACTGGTTAGAGGCGTATTTGAAATCCGATGCCGCAAAGCAGGATGCGACCGAAAAACAGGACTGCGACGAATAAAAAAATCCCCCGTTTGGGGGATTTTTATTTATCGCGAATTCGGGCGTTACATTTCTTTTCAACGCTGTCTATTACCGCGTTTTGTATCGCCATCAAATCAGCATCCGTCATGTTGTCGGTCGGCACAATCGTTATGGTAAACGCGATTGATTTTTGCCCGCCGCCCATATCAAATGCATCAAATACCGTTACATCGGTTATGCGATTGTCCGCGCGCGCGGCCGCGGTCAGTTTTGCCGCCGGTATATCTGCATCTACGATAAATGCAAAGTCACGGGTGCGCGGTTGGAAATCAGACAAATCCAAATTACCGCGACGACGACGCGCCGGCAAATTTTTAACATCATCCACCAGCGTAATCATAACCGGTGTCTTTATTTTCATCGCGCGCGCAACGATTGGATGAATCTGACCGAATTCGGCAATTTTCTTTTTTCCCTGATATACGGCACCATAACGATAGGGATGCGCCCAGCGCGGCGGATTATCTGTTGTAATGGTGTATTTTTGCCCCCGCATCAGGAAATCGATATCGGCCTTTACATCATAGATATCAACATCGCGACTGCGGCGCATCCAATGTTTTGGGCCCGTTACACCGGTGCGAACAATACAGATTTGTGTATGCTGTGCGCCAGGCGCGTCGCCATCAAAAACGGTGCCCAATTCAAACAGATTCAAATTTGGATATCCGCGGCTTTCGTTTTCAGATACCGCCCGCAGCATATTGCCCAACAATGAATTGCGCGCCGTATTCATGTCGGTTGTAATCGGGTTTGCAATCATCACGGATTTCGTATCACCCAATAATTTTTCCGTGTCTGAATTTCCAAAACCGAACGACATCACTTCATTCAGGCCACGCGATGCCAACGACATCTTTAGCTGTAAAAATTCATCGTTATGTGGGGCGGCGCTCGTAACCTTTCGCATGGATGCGCTTGCAATTGAATCATAGCCATACATACGCGCCAGTTCCGCAATAATATTTTCCGGAATTTCAATATCCACGCGGGCCGGCGGCGGCGTGACATGCCAAATATCGCCCTTTACCTCAATATCAAAACCCAGCTTTTTCAATATATCCATCTGGGTCGCGGCATCCATTTCAAAGCCGACCTTTTTCATCCACATATCAGGCGAATACTTTATCGCGCCATGCGGCGCTGGATTTTCACCATCATGCGCCACACCAACAATTTCGCCACCACATGCATCCATGATAATGCGAGCCGCGCGGGCCAACGCCGCGCCTGTTATTGTCGGGTCGATACCGCGTTCGTAACGATATGATGCGTCCGACGAAACGCCAATTCTTTTGGCGGTTTTACGAACAGATACCGGATTAAAATAAGCGCTTTCCAGTATTATATTTGTCGTAGTGTCGGTGGTTGCCGCGCGCGCGCCGCCAATTACGCCCGCCAATGCAATCGCGCCCATATCGTCCGCAATTACTATATCAGTGTCCGTCAATTCATGCTGATTTCCAAACAGGTCGATAAATTCCTCCCCCGCGGTGGCATTGCGTACGACGATATCACCCGACACTTTGTCCGCGTCAAAGCAATGCATGGGTTGCGCCATGTCATAGCAAATGTAATTCGTTGCATCCACCGGCGCATTTTTCGGATTTATTCCAATCGCCATCAGGCGCGCCGCTATCTTTTTATCCGATGCGCTCATTTTTATGCCATGTATTTCGGCAAAGCGATAAACGGCGCATTTATCTGTTTTTATGTGAACGCCGCGGTTGGATGCTGTTTCCGGCAATACCACATCGGTTGGGGCTAAATATTGCCCCAGGCCCGCGGCCGCCAAATCGCGCGCAATACCGCGCACTGCCAAATAATCCGGACGATTTGGTGTGATACCCGCATCAAATACGACCGGCATATCAATAACCGGCGCCCCGATAACCGTGTCGTCGGGCAATTCAATTATTCCATCATGATTATCCGACAGGCCTAATTCCTTTTCGCTGCACATCATGCCATCGGATAATACGCCGCGCAGTTTACCTCTTTTTATTTCATGCCCGGCAATTACGCATCCCGGCACCGCCAGGGCCGATATTAACCCCGCCCGCGCATTCGGCGCACCGCATACAACCTGGCGCAGGCTGCCGCTGCCATCATCAACCTTTAGCACATGTAAGTGGTCACTGTCTGGATGTGGGACGCATTCAACAATGCGCGCTGTAATCGGTGCAATGGGGGTTATAAGCTCCTCTACCTCTAACCCGATGCGGGTCAGGGTATCCGCAATTTGTGCGGGTGTGGCGTCTGTTTTTAAATAGTCTTTTAACCAATCAAGTGTCCATTTCATAATATAAATCCCCCGTGTTTACAACCCGGCCGCCATGGCCCAGCGCACATCGCCATCATAAAACTTTCGTATATCGTTCAGGCCGTATTTCAGCATGGCCAATCTGTCCCAGCCAAAGCCAAATGCATACCCCTGATATTTATCCGGGTCAATGCCGCAATTTCGCAAAACATTTGGATGTACCATCCCGGCCCCCATGATTTCCAGCCACCGGTCCCCACGCCATTTCATGTCTATTTCAATGCTGGGCTCGGTAAAAGGAAAGTATGACGGACGAATACGCAAATCAACATTTTCCAATTCAAAAAAGCGGCACAGAAACGCACGGATATCCGCAATCAAATCAGACATTGTTATGTTTTTATCAATGCACAATCCTTCTATCTGATGAAACATTGGACTGTGCGTTGCATCCATTTCCTTTCTGTATGTGGAACCGATGCCGAACATTTTAATGGGGGCGCCTGAACTCTCCATCGCGCGGATTTGAATCGACGATGTCTGGGTACGCATTACATTACCGTTTGGCAAAAAGAAAGTATCCTGCATATCGCGCGCGGGATGATGCGCCGGCGTGTTCAACGCGGTAAAGTTATGCCAATCATCCTCAATTTCCGGCCCGGTATGCAGGGCGTATCCAAACGATTCCAAAATTTGTGATATTTCGGCCAAACTTTGTGTTAAGGGATGCAATGTCCCGCGATTTTCCGGCGCCGCATCCAGTGTCGCATCCAATTTTTCCGACGACAATTTTTCCATCATTACCGCGGTTTCAATTTCCGCCTGGCGCGATTTAAATAATGCGCGCAATTCCACATTTTCCGCATTCAACGCCGCACGCGCATCATTGTCCATGTTTTTCATTTCCTTTAACCGCGCGGTCATTGTACCGTTTTTACCGAATGTTGCAGCATAGAGCGCCTGCAATTCTTCCAGCGAATTTATTTCTTTTATCTGTTCGTGCATACCTTATTCCTTAGATAAAAAATAAAAGCCATCAATTGACGGCTTTTATTATGACAAAACACATCAGCACCGCCAAGCGTTATTTGGATTCAGCGCTGTTAAATCGTTTTGCAGTTTCAACCAATTTTACGAAATTGGCGTCGGCATCATATGCCATTTGTGCCAATACCTTACGGTCCAAGGCAACGCCCGCCTTTTTCAGACCCGCCATAAACTGGCTGTAATTCAGGCCATGGGCACGAACCGCCGCATTGATGCGGACAATCCACAAACCGCGAAATTCGCGCTTTTTAACGCGACGGTCGCGATATGCATACTGACCCGCCTTTTCCGTTTTTTCACGCGCCGCGCGATATGTGGAATGATGACGACCCAGGTAACCCTTGGCGCGCGCCAATATTTTATTATGCTTCTGTTTTACGGTTGTTCCGCGTTTTACTCTTGCCATTTTAAATTACCCCCAAATTATTTCAAACCATACGGGGCCAAGATTTTCGCCTGACCAACCATGTTGTCATTCAGATACTGCGGCTTTGACCCGGCGTTGTTCGCACGTGCGGATTTTTTACGCAGCAATTTTTTGTGGGCATTTCTGGCAACACGGATTTTACCGGTCGCAGTCATAGATGCGCGCTTTTTCAAGTACGACTTTGTTTTCAATTTTGGCATTTTTATCCTCTTTTTTTACTTAAATTCCTGATGGCAATGCCTTGCCACTTTGGACATTCGGGTGTTATTCTGACATAATTAAAGGAAAAATCAAGTTTTTATTGAATGTCGGCTTTTTAAGGATTAAACTGTGGGCCGATGAACCAGAAAAAATTATCTTCCAAAGTATATTCATTGATAAAATCGGCCGCGGCCGCGGCGGCGTTGCCTATATTTTTCATTTATATCATGATTGCAAAGCCCGATTACCGCATAATGAATGCGACCGCACATGTTGTGTTGCCGGTCGCGAATTTCGCGGGCAATGTAATAACATGGCCGGTGCGCGCAATCGGCGGCGCGGTGCGCGATATTCATAATTTGGCCGCGCTGCGCTCTGAGAATGAGGAACTGCGCGTACGATTGGATGCGGCGCTGATTGCGGCGCGGACATGCGAAAACGCAACTTTGGAAAACCAGATGTTGGCACGGGAACTGGACATGGTGCGCGCGGCGCCCGCGGGCGCGGTTGCGGCCGATATTATTTTTGACAACGCCACACCCCATCACAACACATACATGATTTCAAAGGGGTCGCGCGATGGCATAGAACCCGGAATGGTCGCGGTTTCTTTTGACGGTGTGCTGTCTGGGATTGTTATTGATGCGGCGCCCGGATTTTCCCGCGTGCGCGCCATCACCGACAGTGATACCAATATCGCCGTGCGTGTCGTCGGTTCCGAAGTGTACGGATTTTTAACCGGAAACGGTTCGCGCCGTCCGACCATGGGCTTTTTCAGTGACCCTGAATTTCAACCGACACCCGGCGTACGCCTGGTGACCAGCGCAATCGGCGGCGCGGTCCCCGACGCAATACCGGTCGGTGAAATGATAAACGAAACGGATGTGCGCGTTAAACCGTTGGCGGGCGGACGCGTAATGATTTTGAAATTTAACAATGCGGACAAGTATCAATGATTCATGGCACGCTTGCTTTTTTGCGCCGGGCAACACCTTTTTTAACAGTGTTGTTTTTATGGCGACTGGCTTTTCCTTTTTGGAATCCGGCGGGCATGCTTGCCATTATACCGATTTTTTATTCCACATTTGTCCGACCGGCGCCATGGTTTGCACCGTTTGCGCTGATATTTTGTTTCCTTATTGACTACCGCGGGGACAGCGTGCTGTACTGGACGGCGATATATTGCCTGTGCTATGCGGTGCGCGGTTTTCAAAATGTGATTGATTTTGCACATATGGAAAACAACGGTATGCGCGCCTTTGTTGTGTTTTGGGGGATGGCACTGCTTGTTTTAACCATGTTTAATCCACAATGGTCGGCGCTGCTTAAAACATTATGGCTGTTTGTATGGGGTGGCGTGCTGTATATTCCTGTCGTAAAGTTTATAGAAAGGATGACGGATGATAGATAAGGAAGTATCCCGTCTTTTCGACCGGCGAAGCGCATTGTTTTTGACAACAGGCGCCGTGCTGACATCGGCATTGGTACTTCGTATGTTGCAGATGCAGGTTTTCAGTTACCGTGACTATAAACGCAAAAGCGAAAACAATTCTTTTCGTATTCAAATGACCATGCCGGAGCGTGGAAAAATTCTGTCATCTGGCGGAACGCCAATATCACGGGATGCCCCCATTTACAGAATTTATATAATCCCAGAAGAGGCGCGCGATATAGATGGACTTATATCCGTATTGGCGACGGAATTGGGCCTGCGGAAAAAGAAGATTGACAGAATTCGCGCAAAAATAAGAAAGCAGCCAAAGTTTCAACCGGTATTGGTAAGTGAAAATACAAACTGGGGGACATTGGCCGCGTTGCAGGCGAAAAATTTACCCGGCCTGCATGTACGCGAGGGGTTTGCCCGCATATATGAACTGGGGCCGGCCGGCGCCCAGATTTTCGGATATGTCGGCGCACCGTCCAATCCGGTTGCAAACGCGCCGTTTTATACAACCGGTATTACCGGACTGGAAAAAAGGTTCAATGATGAATTGTCCGGAACACCCGGGCAAACGGTTATGATAACAAATGCCGTCGGACGCGTCACCGGCGAGGATAAGACCCAATTTGAAGCCCCGATTATCGGCACAAATCTGCATACAACTATAAATGATGCCGCACAGCGCGCAATGTATGATGCATTGGAATCACATCAGGCCGGATGCGGATGCGCGCTGGATATAAAAACGGGCGCCGTTTTGGCAATGGTTTCAACCCCCAGTTTTGACCCGAACATTTTCACCGGCGATGACGGGGATGAATATATAGAACAGTTATTGTCGGATCGCGCAAAACCATTTATGAACAAAACGCTGGAGGGGTTATATCCCCCCGGTTCAACATTCAAAATTGTTGTTGCCCTGGCCGCGTTAGAGGCGGGCGCCATATCACCAAAGGATAAGGTGTTTTGTCCGGGCCACTGGGATTACGGTGACCGGCGCTATCACTGTTGGGAGGCAAAGGGTCACGGCCATATGGATTTGGCGGGCGCGCTAAAACATTCCTGTGACATATATTTTTATCAATTGGCACTAAAAATCGGAATTGATGCGATAAAGTCAATGGCGTTGAAATTGGGCTTTACAGAAAAATATATGACCGATGTTTTTTCACGGCAAATGCCGGGTGTAATTCCCGACAGAAAGTGGAAGGAAAAAAATACAGGCGTGCGCTGGGTGCATGGTGATACCGTAATTTCCGGCATCGGTCAGGGATTCATTCTGGCAAACTGTGTACAGTTGGCAACGATGATGGCGCGCGTTGCATCCAACAAAAAGGTTTTTCCACATATTATAAAAACGGACACTTTGCCTGAATTTGAAAGCCTGGGACTGCAGAGGCAAAACATGGAATATGTGTTCCGCGGCCTGGAAGAGGTAACGCGTCCCGGCGGTACGGCGGCGGGCAGTGCGATAAATGTCGGTGGCGCGCGTATGGGCGGTAAAACCGGCACATCCCAGGTGCGTAGTATTTCAAAGGCCGAACGCCAAAGCGGGGTTTTGACCAATGAACAATTAAAATGGCATATGCGTAATCACGGACTGTTTGTCGGATATGCGCCGACGGACAATCCGCGCTATGCGGTATGCATTGTTACCGAACACAGTGGTGGGTCGGGCCCGGCCGCACGAACCGCCGCCGCCGTCATGCGTACACTGTTAAAAGGGGAAAAATAAATGGCACGCCAGACACGGGTATCAAACGCAAGCATGATGACAATGTCTGAAAAACTGTCGCGTTTTTCATGGGGACTTTTCGTGCCTATGTGCATGGTTTTGGCCATTTCCATCGTTGTTCTGTATTCGGCGGGGGGCGGTAACTGGCGGCCGTTTGCATTGTCACAAATGTCAAAGATTGTTGTCGGATTTGCTGTATTTTTCTTTGCGGCATTCACAAACATAAAAACATGGATTAAATCCGCATATGTAATCTATGCCATCGCGCTGATTATGATAATAATGGTAACATTCGTCGGGCATACCGGCATGGGGGCACAGCGGTGGCTGAATTTGGGATTTATTCACATACAACCATCGGAATTGATTAAAATCGCACTGGTACTGGCACTGGCGCGGTATTTTGCATGGATGAATTCGGTCGAATTATCACAGATGAAAAACTATCTGGTGCCGGCGGCAATGTTACTGGTGCCGTTCGGGCTGATTGTGATGCAGCCGGATTTGGGAACGGCGCTGTCGCTGGGGATGATTACGACGGGTGTGTTCTATATCGTCGGCGCGCAAAAAAAATGGTTTATAATCGGTGCGGTGTTGGCCGTATGCGCCGCGCCCGTCATGTGGTTTGGCGGCCTGCATGATTATCAACGCCAACGAATAATAACATTCGTAAATCCGGACCATGACGCACGCGGCGCCGGTTACCAAATTAACCAGGCAAAGATTGCATTCGGCAGTGGCGGCCTTATCGGCAAGGGATATATGAAAGGCAGCCAGTCACAGCAATCATTCCTGCCGGAAAAACAAACCGATTTTATATTCACCATGCTTGGTGAAGAGTTTGGTTTTATCGGCGCATTTGCATTGCTTACACTTTATTGCATTATTATTCTGGTTCTGTTTTGGTGCGCGAAAACATGCCGCAACAGGTTTGGTCAGTTAATATGCTTTGGTTTTATGTTGAACTTTTTCATTTATTATTTTATAAATATTTCCATGGTTTTGGGATTGATGCCGACGGTGGGTGTGCCGTTGCCGCTTATGTCTTTTGGCGGCAGCAGTCTGCTGTCACTGATGTTTGGATTCGGCCTGGCCCAGAATGCACATATTCACAAAGACCAGCAATTATCTGCCAAAGGAAGCTAAGAAATGAATTTACTTATTGTGGAATCTCCGTCAAAGGCAAAAACGATTGAAAAATATCTGGGGGCGGGATGGCGCGTGGTGGCGTCGGTCGGTCATGTGCGCGACCTGGTTCCGGAAAACGGCAGTGTGGATACCGAAAATGATTTCGCAATGCGCTGGCAGATTATGCCGGGCAAAGAAAAGCAGATAAAACTGATTACGGACGAATTAAAGAAAGCGGACAGCGTATACTTGGCATCCGACCCGGATAGAGAAGGGGAGGCCATTGCATGGCACCTGTTGGATATTTTAGAGGCGAAAAAATTACTGAAAGATAAGAAAGTTTATCGCGTTGCGTTTCATGAAATAACTAAAAAAGCGGTTTTGGCGGCCATTGAAAATCCGCGTGAAATAGACAGTGATTTGGTTGACGCATATTTGGTCAGACGCGCACTTGATTACCTGATTGGGTTTGGTATTTCGCCGTTACTGTGGCGGCGAAATTTGGGTAAATCGGCCGGCCGTGTACAATCGGTGGCGGTAAAACTGGTCGTTGACCGCGAGCGTGAGATAGAGGCATTCAAACCCACAGAATATTGGAGCCTGGATGCGCTGTGTAACAATGATTTCAAAGCGGCGCTGACAAAATTTGACGATGAAAAAATCGAAAAAATGTCCATCGGCACCCAGGCGCAAATGGATGAAATATTGGGCAAAATCGGCGCGCCCGAAATCGCGGCCAGTGTTATAAATATAGAGCGCAAGAAAACATCGCGCCGCGCGGCCGCACCGTTTACAACATCCACACTGCAGCAAGAGGCCGCACGCAAATTATACTTCTCATCCAAACGCACGATGAGTGCGGCACAAAAATTGTATGAACAGGGTTTAATAACTTACATGCGTACGGATGCGACCAACCTGTCGGCGGATGCGGTTTCCGATATACGCGCGTATATTGCGGCGCAATATGGTGAAAAATTTGTTCCCAAATCGCCTAACATTTATGTAACAAAATCAAAAAACGCCCAAGAAGCGCATGAGGCAATTCGTCCCACACACTTTGACGGGGCGATGCCGACGCTGTCTGGGGATGAAGAAAAACTCTATTCACTTATATGGAAGCGTACAATTGCATGTCAGATGTGTAATGCCGAATTCGATGTTGTTGCGGCCGATATTGAAACACAAAACAAAATCGCCGTATTCCATGCGGTCGGTACAACGCGCACATTTGACGGTTTCATGCGCGTATACACAGAGGGACGCGATGATGCGGAAAATTCGACCGAATCCAAATTGCCGCCATTGAATGTTGGTGATGCGATAGCAATAACCCAGATGATTCCGGAACAACATTTTACCCAACCGCCGGCACGATATACCGAAGCATCGCTGGTTAAAAAGTTAGAGGAATTGGGTATCGGGCGCCCGTCGACATATGCGACAATTATGTCCACAATCGTCGACAGAAAATATGTCGAACAGGATAAACAGCGCCGCTTTCACCCGACATCGGGCGGTTGGGTAATCGCATCATACCTGTCTAAATATTTTTCGGATTTGGTCGATGTGAACTTTACCGCCAAAACAGAAGACACATTGGACGATGTATCCAACGGCAAGGTTGGAAAAATTCCGGCATTGACCGCGTTCTGGACCCCGACATCGGCAATGATTGAAGGCGCGCGCGGCATCAAAACAACTGAAATAATCGACGCAATAAATGATGTTATGCACACGCATCTGTTTGGTGATGGGGACGGAACATGTCCCAAATGCGGCGGCAGGCTTGGTATAAAATTGTCCAAGTTCGGCCCGTTTGTCGGATGCGCTAATTATCCGACATGCGATTACACGCAGCGTCTTTCGACCGAGGACACGCCCGCCGATGGCGCCGCCACGAAAGCGGGGACAACGACCGTTGAACTGGGCGATGGTATATCATTTAAAATCGGCCGGTTTGGTCCGTATGTGACAGATGGCGCCAAAAACGCGGCGGCAAAAAAATACACGGCCGAAACCATTACTCTGGAAATCGCGCGCGAATTATTGGCGGCCGATAATAAAAAGGCCGACCCAATCGAAATTGGTGAAAACCCGGCCACCGGCAAAATGATATATTATTATCCGACCGGCCGGTTTGGCGCATACATTTCATCGAACAAGGTAAATGTTTCCGTCAAGGAACAGCCAGACCTGGCCACGGCGGCGGAACTTATCAACAACAAGAAACCATCCACGCGGTTTAAGAAAAAGAAATAATGGCGCCTGCAAAATACAACTATTCAAATTTCACGGACGAGTTGCGAACCCGTCTGTCAATCGTGGATGTTGTTGGGCGGCGCGTTGCGCTGAATAAAAAGGGCCAAAATTTCTGGGGATGTTGTCCGTTTCATAATGAAAAAACCCCCAGCTTTTCCGTGAATGAGGAAAAGGGATTTTACCACTGTTTCGGATGCGGTGAACACGGCGACATAATATCGTTTACGATGAAATCAAACAATATTGATTTCCGTGCCGCGATAAAGGAACTGGCGGATCAGGCGGGGCTGAAGATGCCTGACTATAAACCCAAAAGTGATGCACAAATCGCGCGTGAAAAATCGTATGTCGATATAACGGCCGGCGCCGCAGCAATGTATCAGAAAAAGCTGTTCGAGGAATGCGGCGCGCATGCATTAGCCTATGTTCGCGGTCGCGGATTCACCGATGACATGATAAAAAAATACGGCATCGGGTATGCGCCGAAAAACAATCTGATTGCTAACAGCTTTGCCAATGTTCGTCAGGAAATGCTTATTTCAACCGGGCTTTGCCGGCGGGGTGATTACGGAATGTATGATTTTTTCCGTGATAAACTGATGTTTCCAATTTTTAACGCGCATGGGCAAATTGTGGCTTTTTCAGGACGCAGTCTGGATGGCAGTGAACCCAAATACATAAACACCACCGACACGGACATGTTTCATAAGCGCCAGACGGTATTCGGCCTGAACTTTGCCAGGGACGCAATCCACCGCGCAAACCGCAGCATCGTTGTCGAAGGGCAAATTGATGCAATAAAAATGCAGACCGGCGGATTTCCGGAAACGGTCGCGCCCCTGGGGACGGCACTTACCGAAGACCATATTGCATTGCTTTGCAAATCAAACAGAAACATTACATTTTGTTTTGATGGCGATAATGCCGGACAAAAGGCGGCCACGCGCGCGGCATCCATCGTTTTGCCATTTTTGCGTGATAATTCCGATATCCGTTTTGCGTTTGTCACCGGCGGCAAGGACCCGGATGAAGTATTAAAAACAGCCGGGGCGGGCGCCATGCGCGGCATTATAGACGGCGCGGTCGGATTGACTGATTTCCTGTGGGAAATTGTAAATAAAAATTATATAACATCCACACCCGGCGGCCGGGCCCAGGCGGAAAAGTTTTTATCCAAAGAGTTGGAAAAAATATCCGACCCGGCACTGCGCCGCGAATACGAAAGCGAATATAACAAGCGCAAATTCAACACATGGCGCAAATGGAAAAAAAACGATGACAAGGGGGCAAACATTGCACTGCCGGGGGTTGATGAAATTACTAAAAACACGCTTGTGTATATCACCAATGCATATCCGGAATTAGCAGAACGATATGTGGATTTTTTAGGCAGCCTGAACATATCATTTGATGCGGACGCCCCCGATATGGCGATGGATAAAATTGCTGCTGAAAAATACATAGTGTCATTAAAGTTGCAAAAATATCTGGAAAAATTGAAAGCTGAACAAAAAGAATTGACCGCCAAACTATTATCTGGTGACGGGGATGTTGCCGAACGCTTAAAAGAAATTGGCCGGGAAATTGAAAAATGTCATGATAAAATTGATAAGTTAGTATTTATTTAATGCAAACACTTCTCAAGCTTTTGAACAAAATTCATGTAATTAAAATACTTGCGACAGGCGCGAAAATCCGGTAAAATATGATATATAAATATATGCTGAATACAAACCACCGATAATTTTGGCGGTTTTTATTTTTGAAAAAATCCCTGTTTTTTGCATAATTATCTCCTTTGTTTTTGCCGAATCTAAACGGTGGGTTTTCTATTCTGGGTGTGGTGTTATTAACTGCGATGCAACCGGCGGTGGCTGCACCTGGAACTGCTGGTCTATGCAATTTGATTTCACAAATGCAAAATGTATTTAAAATTTTGCGTACATTGGCATTTGTCGGCGCCGGATTTATGATTGCCAAACACGGCTGGGATGCCATTACAACCGGCAAAGTCGGCGGCAAAGACAACCTGGCCGAAGGATTAAAGGTAATTGGTCTGCCAATGATTATCGGGATAACATTACTGTTTTCAATCGGAATTTTATTGGGATTTTTAAGCAACGGTGAAAATTTCGGTTGCACAAATTTGACATCTGGATGGTAATACAAACAAAAAAGAGGAATTAAAATGAAAATTACAAAACATCATATGGTATTTATATTCATGGTCATCGCTATTTTAGCATGTGGATATATGATAAATTCTTAAAATAATATGTATGCATTTTCCCGGCTTTTTTTAACATTTTTGTCAAAAAGGCCGGGAATTTATTCTAATTATTAAACAGGAAATGGCATATGTCACCGTCGTTCATGACATATTCCTTACCCACAAGGCGCATTTTGCCCGCCTCTTTGACGGCAACTTCGCCGCCCAGTTCAATAAAGTCCGAAGGATTTATAACCTCTGCCCGGATAAATCCTTTTTCAAAATCGGTATGGATTTTACCGGCCGCCTGGGGGGCGGTCATACCCTTGGTGATTGTCCAGGCGTGTGCTTCCTTTGGCCCGATTGTATAATATGTCTGCAGGCCCAGTGTGTCATATCCCGTTCGTATTACCTGGTCCAGGCCGGATTCAGACAATCCCAATTCATCAAGAAACATCTTTCTTTCATCCAAATCGACGATTTGAGATATTTCCATCTCAATCTGGGACGATATTACCAGCACCGGATTTGTCGCACCGAATTTCGCGCGAACACTGTCTGAATATTTGTTACCTTTGGATGCGGATGCTTCCTCTACATTACAGACGAATATCACCGGCTTTGCCGTAAGCAGATTAAATGGCGATGCATCAATCCCGGACATGCGTGCGGGCGTGCCTGATTCCAGTTTTTGTTTTAAACTATTTGCATCGGCCAATAATTTTGCCGCCTCCTTGTCCAGACCACGCGCCTTTTTCTCCAGATTCTTTATCTGTTTTTCCAGGCTTTCTATATCCGCCAGCATCAATTCCGTTTCAATCGTATCAATATCGGCAAGCGGGTCAATCCGACCATTTACATGAACAATGTCATCATTTTCAAAGCAGCGCACAACATGAATTATCGCATCTGTCGACAGGATATTACCCAAAAATTTGTTTCCCAATCCTTCGCCGGCCGATGCCCCCTTTACCAGGCCGGCAATATCAACAATTTCCAGCTGGGTCGGGATAATCCGCTGGGAACCGGCCACCCGCGCCAGATTATGTAATGTCGCATCCGGAACAACAACGCGGCCAGTATTCGGCTCTATCGTGCAAAACGGATAATTTTGTGCGTCGGCGGCCGCACTTTGTGTCAATGCATTAAACAGTGTGGATTTACCAACATTCGGCAGTCCCACAATTCCACAATTGAATCCCATATCAAATTCCTTTATAATGCGAATAATATGTCATACATGTGGACGGAATTCAATATAAAAACCTTTGCGGCGGAAACACTCGTTTTCCGCGATGGCCGTTTTTGCCCCGAGCTGTCCACACTTAAAAATACAGATATTGATAACAAATATGATTTACCGGTGCATATTATATATATTGGAAATTTAGCCGGTAAAAATGAATTAAATATAAATATAACCGCACCAAATCAACCGGTCTTTTTAAGTGCAAATATACAAAATGAAAAGCCGGCCTTTTTGAACATTTTTATCAAAAACACCGGGAAAAATTCCGAATTTCGTGGTCATGTCATGATGCAAAATAATGATGATTTTACATATTCATGCAGGGCCGTGCACGGCGCCCCAAATACGGCCATTTTGATAAAAAACAAACTTTTGGCCGGGAAAAATACAAAATCAAAGCTAAGCGGCGTTGCCATTATTGAAAAGGATTGCGGGGATTGCATATCTGATGTCGGTTTTTCGGCAATGGCGGAGGAAGGCGCAAAAATAGAATTTATGCCGGCCCAAAGAATTTCGTCCGTACCACAATCCGCCGATCACAGTGCGTCTATTTTCCGCGGCTCTGATTTTCAAATTGAGTATTTGAGAGAGGCCGGCCTGTCCGGGGATGAGGCGGCCACCGCCATGCGTGATGCATTCCTGAACGATTTTCCATTATTTTAATAATTATAAAAAAACGCCGATAAAAATCGGCGCCAAAACAATATCCCAAATTTGGATTTATTTTTTCTTAAAGCCCTGCTTCGCCTTGAACTTCGGATTATCAGGGTCAATTAAAATGACTTGCTTGCCACGGCGAATTTGTTTGATGTTACCGCGTTTCTTCCAAGCCTTCAAAGAGCTTAAAAATTTCATATCTAAATCCTTTTTGTGACCCGATTATAATCGCTTTTTGTAAAAAATCAAATGTTTATTATATTTTTTGTTGTTTTTGTTGGGCCTGTTTAATGTGTTGAAAACGGTTTTCAACTTTTTATTAACAAGTTTTCAACAATTTTTTGCCTGTTTTCTGCGGAAAATTTAGTTTTTGTTAAAAATATATGCAATTTAATCCACAGTTGAAAAATATGACATTTTTAACACTTTTAACAATAAATAGAGGCCGCTTTTTATACTTGTTGAAAATTGTTGAAATTGTTATAATTCAACAAAAGAGAATGTAGGGACATGAAACAGCAGGTATTAAAGGCTTTGGCAAATCCGGCGCGCATATTTTATGTGCCGTACAGTTTGGCTGTTTTGAACTTTATTATCCAATTTTTATTATGGGTTGTAATTTTTGTGACGACTTTGCTTTTACCTGATGTGGATTCGTTCAGTCCGCTGTATTTCTTGATATCGGTTATAATAGTTCACATGATTTTGGCCGCATTTTCAAAGCGTGAACCCCAATTGGGACAGATAATATCGGCAAAATTGCGCCTGTTTAAGGAAAAAGTACCGCGGAGATTGGTGTCATAACATGAATGATTTTTTTAAATATTTTGCAGGTGGCGGATTTCCAATAACCATGACTATCATGGTTTTGGCGTCTGTATTCGTTTTTATTTTGCTGATGATTTATATCCCGGCATTGACGCGGCGCGTGTTTCCACGATTTGGATATGTGCGTTATGCACAATACCTGCCGTTTAAGACGGTGTATAGTGATGATACGGTCGAATTGAATGACGGAACACTGACACGCGTTTGGCGCGTCGCCGGCGTGCAGACCGGAATTCAGGATGAGGCAACGCGTGAAAAGTTCCTGGACCTGCGGACGCAATTGTTTAATCAGATACGCGATTCAAATGTCACAATGCGCTTTTTTGTTGTGCGTGACGCGGACCCGCAACGGACTGATTATGAATTTCATCAGCCCGTACTGCAGACCATATATAACAAATGGCGCGGCCAGGGTTTGAAAATTTTCCTAAACAATCATTATATAGTCATGACGGTGCGTGGGGCCGGTGCGCGCGAAAGACTGAATCAATATGGCAATTTGCTGGAATCCATTCTGGCGGCGTATAAGCCCGCCGTTCTGCGTAATAATTCGCGTGATAACATGGCGCGTTTTTTCGGACGAATTTTGTCGCCGATTACAAAACCGCAACCAGAAACATGTGACGGGGCAATGCCGCAATTGGCGACGGTCGACGATGTGGAATTTTTACCGGGCGGCCTGGTCAGATATTCCAGTGGTGAACAAAATTATTTTGCCGCACTGATGTCGTTTAAGGCCGCACCCGATTATTTGGATGAGGAATTTTATGACACCATTGCCACAATCCAGACGGAAATGATTTGCATGAATGCCTTTTCCATTTTGGGGGCCGCCGATGTGGAGGTTGTAATGCGCCAGCGGCGCAGCACCGCCGATGAAAATACAGATTCCGCCGAGCAGCAGATTGCAGCCGTTCAAAGTGCAATGGATGAAAATATTGCCGGAAACCAGAGCTTGGTTGATTATTATCCGCTATTTATTTTGTTTGCAAAAACAACCGATGAATTGCAGGAAAAAGTTGATGAATTCAAAAAAATCAGCGCCAGTTTCGGTATATCCCCAATAGTTGAGGATTTTGCATCAAAGGTTTCATGGTTTGCACAGGTGCCCGGTTATGATGTTTTCCCGCGCAGTTTCAAGTTGTTGTCACGCACGGCCGCGGTAAGTATACCAATGTCGACGACACCGCGCGGGGTGGCTAATTCTGATTGGGGGCCGGGGCCGTTGGTCGTATTCCCGACCGCCCAAGGGACGCCGTATCAGTTTCAATTTCATGTATCCGACAAACCGGCCGCGGTGGCGCACACGCTTACCATTGGGCCGACCGGCGGCGGTAAGACGACATTGTTTTCATTCCTTATCGCGCAATCGTTGCGTCATCAGAAGTTAAAGGCGTTCTTTTTCGACCGTAACAAGGGGGCAGAGATATTTACCCTGGCGGTGGGCGGGAAATATGTGACCATGCAGGGTAAGGAAAAAAATACCGACCCCATGGCAAATACTTTCCAGACGCATCTGAACCCGCTGAAAATGCCGGATACGGCGGCAAATCGTGCATTTTTACGCCGGTGGTTTGCGATTATTTCCGGGCAAAATGATTTAGCCGCAGCCGATGAAATCGCCCGTGCGGTATCGGTGAATTTTGATTATTTATCTGAAAAAGACAGATTGTTGAAAAACCTGTGGGAAAGTTGTTTTTCATCCGCCGGAAATATGCGTGGGGCTCTTAAAAAATGGGTCGACCCGTTACAGTATGGACATATGTTTAACGAAGCGTCCGATACGCTTGATTTGCAATCACGACTGACGACTTTTGATTTTACGGAAATACTGCAGGATGAAGTTTTGGCGCCCGCCGTCATATCTTACATTTTGCACCGAATAAATACGACGACGGTGGCTGGGGGAAATCCGTCCCTTATCATGATTGACGAAACGGCGCCGATGTTGGAAAACAAAATGTTTCGTGACAATTTTATAACAGGGCTGCAGGAAGGGCGTAAAAACCGTCAGGCATATATGGCCGCGTTCCAGCGTGCAAATGTTCTGGATAAACTGGGGATTGGTGATGTCGTTCGCGGTCAGGCCCAGACGGTGCTGTTTTTCAGAAACCCGGCCGCAGATGCAAATGATTATGCACACTGGAACTTAAATCCTTTGGAAATGGCGTTTATACAGGGGCGGGCGTATCCGAATTTAAAGCGGGCATTGTTACTGTCACGGCCGGTGACTGGGGAATCGGTTATATTGAACACGGAACTTGGCGGGTTGGGGAACATGCTGCGCTTGTTTGAATCGGGGCGTTCGTCGGTTCTGTTGGCCGAAGAATTGTATAAAATGTACGGTTCAAATTTCGTGGCCGAATACCTTAAACGGCAAAGCGGCGTTTGATATACGCAGGTGTGCAATGGGCGGCAGATTATCGGTTTTATTTTGCTTGTATTTTTTATGTGGCGCCGCATTTGCGAATGATTGCCTGGATTACAAGTTGCGCCCCAGTATTTATGTTGCGGCGCCCGATTGGTCCAAGCAGGTTGTGCAACCATTACAAAATATGGATTTGTTGCATGGTGATGTTATTGCGACATTGGTTGATAATTATGAAATAACCGGTGATGTTACATCGATAGAGGATGGTTTTTGTGTTGCATTGAAATCGGTTGATGCAACGGTTGGATATAGCGATTTCTTGGTACAGATAGATATGAGACATGCCCCCAATACATGTTCTTACAATGCTATTTTATCGCATGAGGATGAGCATATTCGCGCATATTTATCCGTGATTGATGATTTAATGGGCGACATACATCGTGCCGTTTATTCCGCGGCGGATTCTATAATGCCCATATTTGTTCAGCAAGAGTCTGAAATAGAAAGCGCGCTGGATAAACTAAATGATAATCTGCAGGCGCATCCGGATTTGATTTTGATAAAACAAAACATAAAGTCACAAGAGGAAATTAGAAACAAGCGCGTCGACATGCATGATGACGGGGCCGCGCTGCGTCGTTGTTTTGTAAGTGGTATTTGAGGTTTTTCACATCCATGAAAAGTATAATTAAAAAAATCGCTATTTGGTTTTTCTCTGTAATAATATGCGGGATTTTTGTCGGAATTGCCGGAAACAAGATTTATTATGAATATTTTGAACGCTCTAATTTGGCATATACGAAAAGTACTTTTCGCCTGGCGTCAAAGGACAATAATTTAAAAAATAAACTAAAAATCACGATAAATGATAAAAATGTAAGCGAGCTTTATATAACAACTATTTCCATTGTAAATAATGGGAACAGTATTGTAAGTCGTGGGGATACGCGTGAAGAAAGCGATCCCATACGCATCGAAGGGCGCAATATTGAAAGCATTTTTGTTGATAAAATAAATACCACCGCAAATTCAAAAGTAAAACTTAAACGACGCAAACGTTGGACGCGTATAGATTTTAAATGGATGAATCCTGGTGATGTTATAGTGTTAAAAGTTGTACATCACAGGCCCGGCGATAATATAAGGGTGCGTGGCTCCGTTCGCGGGGTTAGCCGCATAGAAAACATAAATACCGACTATGACAAGTTTGTATGCAGTCGCGGTTTTATATTTGCCATGCTGGCGATGGTGGCGTTTGCGCCGGTTATACTGCTGCTTATAATGGTCGGGATATATGCCATATGGCATCGGTATAAATATGGAATATGGCGCATGACGACGGGGCAAAAAATTACTTTGTACATGATAATGCATCTGAAAAAATTGTCCCGTGCACAAATGGTGGCGGTTCGTCGTCAGGTGTGCCGCCGATTTGATGATGCGTCGCTTTATGAATTATTTTGCCGGTATCGGGACCGGTGGTGCGGGTAAAATATTTATGCCGATGTGTTCGCTTGGTAATAGTGTGCCATTATTTCACTGTCATAATTTTCAATGCGCCCCGACGGCAGGATAAGCATTCTTGTGATTCCGATTTGTTCAACGAAGTCCGGATTATGACTCACGACAATTATGGTTCCGGCATAGTCCTTGAAGTTATCGCCGATTAGTTGCTGTGTTTCCGGGTCCAGGTGGTTTGTCGGTTCGTCCAGTATCAGCATATTTGCCCGACGCAGTAATATTTTACACAGCGCAACGCGCGCCCGTTCGCCCGGTGACAGAACGGAAACTTTTTTAAATACATCTGTATCTGTGAACAGGAAATTTGCCAAAACCCCGCGCAGTTGCAATTCTGTGTATTCATCGGATGATACATTTTCCAGTACGGTTTTGTTTTCATCTAATTCTTCTAATTCCTGGGCGTAATATGCGATGTCTGTTTTCGGGTTTATGGTAATACTTCCTTTTTCCGGCGACAGGTATCCCATTATCAGTTTTAATAATGTGGATTTCCCCACGCCGTTTTCACCGACAATCAAAAACCTTTCGCCGCCGGTTATATAAAACGACAGCTTTCTATACATCAGACGCATGCCGGGATATCGGAACCATAAATCGTCAATGATTATAGGGTTTCGGGCGCCATCGCGATATGGTCGCAAATCCATTTTCAATTTTTTATATGTTTGTTCACGCACAAGGCGGGCATTCATAATTTTTTGCAATCGTGCGGCGCGTGATTGCCCCATGCGCTTAATTGAATGGTTGGTGGGACTGGCGGCGGCCGCGCGCGCCACAAATTCAGATAGGTGCTTTATTTCCCTTTCTTGCGCGCGCAGGGCGGTTTCATGTGCACGGCGCATTTGTGCGGCCTTACGCTTATATGTATCGTAATTGCCGTCAAAAACGGATATTTTGTGCGTTAGTTTATCAATGTATAAAATCTTGTTAGTAATGTGATTTAAAAAATCCGTATCATGACTGATTATTAAAACCATTCCCTTGTATTTTCGCAGGGTTTCGGTAACAAATTCCCTGGTCGTGGCATCCAAATGGTTTGTCGGTTCGTCCAATAACAATACTTCGGGCATGGAATAAAATAATCTGGCAAATGCTACCTTTGACTTTTGTCCGCCCGAGAGATTTTTTATCGGTATATCCAGCATGTCGGCATCTATATTCATATTTTCAATAAGTGCCAGCAAAGCGTCTTCGGCACCATAGCAGTCGTAATATTCCAGTTCTTCCTGAATTTTTGATATTTCTGTGGCGATATCGGGGTCGTCGGGGTGGGCGGCGATTGCATCGTATGCTATGTGTAATTTTTCCTCCAGCGCTTTTATTGGGCGAGCTGATAACAGGAAATCCCAAACGGTTGTGTTGTTATCTGGAATATCTACAACCTGTGGCAGGTAGCCTAAACGCGCGTTGCCTGTATCTATCTTTCCCATGTCTGGGCGGATATCGCCGATAAGCATTTTAAACAGTGTTGATTTACCGGCACCATTGACACCAATAACACCTACCTTGTCCCGCGGCGACAGGTTGAATTCGGCATTTTCATAAACAATTTGTGTGCCAAAAGATAAATGAATATTCTGTGCTTTCATAATGTGGTTATCATCATAATAATGGACTTTGTTTAATAAAAGCAAAAAGTTATATCAAAAACAAAAAGCCGAACAAAAGTTCGACTTTTTGTGCCGTTTTCTCATCTCTATGTAAATAATATAACAAAAAAATAATAAAAAACAAATGGTTATTTGTGGGTATTGGTTTTTGGTAGGGCGATTTTTTATAGTTATTCAACCTATTGTTGAATATATGCTTGGTTTTTCGCTAAAAAACGCTAAAATTTCAAAATTAAATTTTTTTGATTCAATGCGAAATTTTTAATGTTTTTTATGTATATTCATATAAAAAATTACATTTTTGCGAATCGGTTTTGCTTATTTTTTATACAAATTTAGAACCAAAACGATGTATTACATAATTTAATAATATTTTGGCATCGGGCTGGGGGTTATATCATGATTTGGAAACCAATGATGGTTTGTGCGTTATTAGGGCAAAGCTCCAAGTCAAAAGCGGCGAGCGCCGGTATAAAGAACCTGCGCCTGCATGATCTGCGCCGCACGATGGGCAGTAACTGGTGCCAGTACGAACATAATCGGCAAATCGCTGGGACATAAATCCACCAGTGCAACAATGATTTATGCCAGAGTATCACTGGATCCTGTCTTAGAATCAATGCAAAAAGCCGCCGACCGCATGGTAGAGTTGGGAGAGAAGACCGCTAAATAAAAATATCGACTATAATAGAAATTTTTGTAAATTTAACAAAAGTTTCTATTATGATAGAAATTTAGTTGATTTTTAATAAAATTTCTATTATGATAGTAAAAAAGGTTAATGATTATGAAAGAACGGCTTATAAAACGACCAGAATACTTAGAAAAATTGAAAAAATGGTCCAAGGATCCAGGTTTGGTAAAGATTGTTACTGGGGTTCGTCGATGTGGTAAATCCAAGCTTTTTACTCTGTTTGGACAATATTTAATGTCCAGCGGGGTTGATGAGTCGCAAATTCATACTATTCAGTTGGATTTATTCGAAAATCGTGAGCTTTTGGATCCGGTAAAGTTACATGAACATGTTTTAGCGCGGATTGTTCCGTATAAAATGAATTATGTATTTTTGGATGAAATACAAATGGTTCCGGATTGGCAGATGGTTGCCAATAGTTTGAAAGAGAAAGAAAACGTGGATTTGTATTTGACAGGTTCGAATGCGTATATGTTTTCTAGTAAATTGGGAACGATATTGGGTGGTCGATATGTAGAGATAAAAATGCAACCCTTATCATTCAAAGAATATGTCGAAGGCGTTCATGAAATACAAAAAATTAGCGATGCGCCAATGATACATATGTTTGGTAGTCCTAATTTAATGGCTGATTATCAAAGGTATGTAGTTCAAGGTGGTTTTCCGCAGACTTTGAAATATGATGGGGATCCAGAACTTATAAATATGTATCTTATGGATACTGTTTATAATAACACTATAAGTAAGGATATAGTAGAGCGATACAACTTAAGAAGTCCTGAAAAACTGAATGAGGTTGTTAAGTTCCTGTTTGATAATATATCCAATGAAACTAGTATTTTGAATATAGAGCGTCAGCTAGGCGGTAGTGTCAGCAATGATTCTATAAATAAGTATGTTCAGGGATTATTGGATAGTTATCTGATATATCGTTGTGATCGCATGGATTTAAAGGGTAAGAAGATATTAACTTCATCTCCTAAATATTATATCTGTGATATGGGTTTGCGTCATGCTGTTTTGGGCGGCGGAATAGGTGATGATGGTAAAATACTGGAAAATATTGTTTACCTGGAATTAATAAGAAGAGGGTACAATGTTTATGTTGGTAAGATTGGTAGGAAAAACCAAGACGGCGAATTTAAAGAGCTTGAGGTTGATTTTATAGCAACCAAAGAAGGCGGCGTGGTTGAATATTATCAGGTTGCTTGGTCTGTTGAAGAAGAGGCTGTTTTAAAGCGAGAACTTAGTTCGTTAGAACAGATAAATGATAGTTATCCAAAATATTTGATAACTATGGGGGCTGGCTCTGGCGTGCATAACGGAATACAACATGTTAATGCCCTGCAGTGGTTGATGGAGAAATAGTGGTAAATATTGTCAAAGTGCGCAAAAACACTTGAAAATCAACTTTAATGTTATGTACATGTAATTATTACAAATAAACAAAAGTCAAGAGGAGTATCAATCAGATATTCCTCTATAACTTTATAAGTAGTAGTCCTTTAAATAATTTATGATAAGTTTTCAATAAATCGACGGAATTTTAATAATTCTCTATCTTTATCTTCAAACCAATCGGTGGACCAGATTCGATAAAATTCGTAACCGAATTGCTCTATTTGTTTTTGTCTGTGCATGTCAGCCATGTATGCTTGTTCAGAACCGTGGTATGCTTTGCCATCGCATTCCAAAGCAATTTTATGACCTTTGATGTCAATAAAAAAGTCTAACCGATATCCGCCAACTTGATGCTGTTGTTTTATTAGCGATGGGTCGATAAATGTGCTGATTTCTTCCAAAACTTCTTCTTCAAAGATAGAATCTGTCAAGCCGGTATTGTTCGCATGTCGATTCTGCTTATCAAATGCGTATTGACGCAAGAATGATAATACGGATTCTGCTTTTTCAGCGTTATTTTCGGAAATTGCTTTTGCATAGGATAGATATGCATACAAAATTCCGCGGCCGTTATTTTGTTGCTTGGATCCGATTTCTTCGGTATATCTGCTGTAATAAGATTCGGGAATTGAAGTTACAACAAACATTCTTTGTTTTGCGCGCGTAACCAATACATTCAGTAATTTATATCCATTTTGTCCGTTTATACCACCAAAGTTTTGCGAAAACTTTCCCTTATCATCACGACCAAATGTGGTTGAGATAATGATAATATCGCGTTCGTCGCCTTGAATACTTTCTAGATTTTTTACAAATAAGCCCCTGGCTTGTAATTTGTCAAATTTTTGCTGAAACGATTCATCAGATTGAGCCCGATCAAATAGCATCTTATGTATCAATCGTTTCTGGTGAATGTTAAATGTTGCAATACCAAGAGACGGGTATTCTCCGTTGGTATCTGGTTCGATTTCTTCAATGATTTTTAAAACTGTTGTGGCTTCATCCTTATTGACATTTTTTTCTTTCCCGTTTTCGTATAGACCATTGACTTCTATGAATGAGATAGGGGTGTATTCATTACCATTTACGGGCAAGGGGCACAGATTTCCGCCGTAGAACGATGCGTTAGAAAATTCTATTAAGGCTGGATGCTTAGAACGGTAATGAAAATCAAGATAAGACATATTTTTGTCTTTTAAGAAGTCTGTAAATTCTAGCAAGGATTCTGCATCAAGCATTCCACTGCGGGCCAATGCACCAATTTGATTTACTTCATTGTCTTCCTCTTCTTCATCAGAATCATCCGTATTGCTGTCAAGTGTCGCCGCAAAATAGTTCGCAGGTGGCATCTGATGCTTGTCACCAGCAATTATCTTGTATTTACCACGGATCATGGCAGCAAAAACATCTTCAACTCGTAACTGACTGGCTTCGTCAAAAATTACTAAATCAAACAATCCTTGGCGTAATGGCAATAGTGCATTTGCGACGTTTGGGTTTACCATAATTACCGGGAATAATGATGTAAAGTTATAAAAATCTTTATCTATTATTTGGCGCAATGAGAGTTTTTTTCCAAATTTTTGCGTCTTTTTTAGAGCGAATAGTGCTTTAAAACCGTATTTGTAGTCTATACTGTCGATTGCACGATTGCGTTCAATATACCAATGATGATATATTCGTTTTACATTTTGTTGTTGTAAATCATTGTATAAATTACGCAGTAATTTTAGTTTACTGTCATTTCGGAGTAGGCCACTTTTTGAGTTGCTTTCAAATTCAAGTAAGAAATTGTAGAAAAATGCTCCTTTAAATAATTCTTCCCATAATTTTGCCGGTGCTTTTGACATTAAACCAAATAAATATTTTTCGGAATCACGGTATTTAATCCAGCTGTTATAAGAGTCTAGTCGGTCAAGATTTTTATCTAAAATATCTAAATCGTGCTTAATAGCAGTGAGAGTGGTGGTATAAGTTTCTAAACTTTTATATGATTTTGATAATTTATCTATTCTGGGGAATATGGTACTTAAATCATTATCTGTTTTCTGGATAAAGTCTTTGCATTTTAGTATTGTTTCGCAACCCATTTGAAATTTTTTGATGACATTTTCATTATGTGATACTGTATCAATAGCCGTAGAAATCTGTGTTTTGGTTTGCGTGATAAAATCTGATACATGATTATGTAATTTATCTAAATCTGTGATAATATCTGAGATTGTGCTGTAATCATCCCATGATTTCAAATCTACAGATGTGTTGGTTATATTTACAAGGTTTTCAAGTAAAGATTTTATACCATCGAATGTTGCATTTATATCACGGATATCGCGAGCGGACTGGGCCGCAGAAGACGAAAATAAAGATTTAAAAAAGTTGGTTTTTTTGTTGTTAAATTCTTCTTGTGATATAGTTATGCCGTGGTTATAAGTTTCCTTTGCGTGTTCTATTTGTCCGAGAATTTCGTTAGAGAGATTAAATTTTGTAGGCAAATCAATGTCCACAACTATCTGCGCGGTGCTACATAAAATTTTAGTATAATCATGATTTAGTATTTTTAATGTTTTATTTATTTCGGTTAATATCTCTGTTGTTAGATTTTTGCTTGCGAGATTTACTGCTTTTTGTGATATTTCTGATAAGTTTATTGCTTTTTTTATTGCGTTCGAAATATCTTTGGTATCAGAGGAGATGGAAAAATTTGCAATAGTATAGCTTGATTTGTTAACAAATGTTTCGGCTTTATACAAAATCTCTTTTGCTTGTGCTATTTTTGCTAATATTTCTTTACGGTCACGAATACTGATGCTGTCTCCAAATTGATTCATGTCCAATAAATAGAAATCTGTGTCGTTTAGATCTTCTATCTGTTGAAAGATGGTTATGCCTTGTCGAATTTTTCCTAAATATTTTCCAAATTCTTCAGAGGTATATTTGATTTTTAATTTTGCAAAACGATCTTTTATTGAATCAAAGTATTCTGATTTAGAATATTTTAGAAAACTACCCACGATTTCGGTCCAATTTTGATCGGCAAAGATTGGTCGACTGGATTCATTAAATGAAGCGTTAACTTCATTGCGTATTTGGATGAACTTAGCGTATGTTTGTTCAAATAAATCGTTGTCATATCCGCCAATGTACGGATTGTCAGTCTCTAAATCTCGTGCTTTTCTAACAACTGTTGATCTGTCTTTTGTAACATCATCAACGACGATGCAAAAAGTGTCAAGTTTTGCTTTTTGAAGGTTGGAGGCCAGAACATCCAAAGCGGTTTTCTTTTCGCATACAACCAGTGTTTTTGCGCCATTTGCTAGCGCATTTGAAATAATCGCAGAAATTGCCTGAGATTTACCAGTCCCCGGAGGTCCTTGAATAATTTTAAATTCATCATTGTTTAGTGTGTTTATAATTTCGCTTTGACTGGGGTCTAAATCAAAAGATGCTGTGGATGTTGTTTGAAAAGGTTCTATTTCTAATTCTTGAGTGTTGAATTCTTCTATCTTTTCCAAAATTTCACGAGTTGCTTCTATAATAGGTTCTTTATGTGAACGATACAAACCAAAAATACCGCTCCATTGAATCCAGGGTGTTATGGTTGTTATAGATTCCATCTTTTTCTTTTCGGGGCATTTTGCTAATGAAATTTCCGAAATTTTTTCGCCGATGTTTAATTTTTGGAATAGTTCGTTGGATAAATAATCTATTATCTCATCTTTAGATAGAATATTATCATCCAAAACATCAGAGGTCAGTGATTGTAGTTGTACACCTGCATCATTTTCTAGATGAGATATCAGCATTTCATTTACTTTTATTGGGCTATCATCACTTTTGGATATAATCCATTCATTTTTTATGCTCGACTTTTTTATATCTAAAGACCATATGAATACAGGAGATATGATAATTTTATTAAGATTTTTACTGTCCGGTCTAACAAGTAATGGGTAGCCAAAACCGAAATTTTTGATTCCTGTTTCCAAAAATAGCTCTTCGTTGTCCGAAACGATAGTATCTAAGCGTTTGCTTAGCCGATATATTGCATCTTTTTCGTCATCGGACATTTTGGTTTTGCTTTTTTCGTCCCAGCCAATTGCAAATGAAAATTTATCTTTTGTTAACAGGTTATTAAGAAAATCTAATGCACCATTTGTTTGCGCGGCATGCTGTGACAAATCGAATAGGTCAATACAACTTTTTAGTTTTCCAGGAACCGCATTAAGATGGATGGAGCGACCATTGCCTACAGTTAGTTTACTTAGCAGTTTTGTCAAAAATTCTTTATCAAACTTTATTTGCGATATTTTTTTGGCGTTGTTCACGATAAGATCCCTTTGATTATGAAATAATTCCATATTATTAGTAAAAAAGCAATATCTTGTTGTTCCTTTGTTGTTAGGTTGCTAATATGAAATAACCGATAAAAATTCCTAATAAATAAGAAAATGTAAATATACAGAAAATATTTAAAATAGTTATTTTATATGGTGGTATATTATGTGGTCTATGAATGTATTTAAAGATTTGGTAATAATTAGAAGTTTTGTGCCAGAGACAATCCCTGAATTTACTGGAACTGAGCCTATGTACGATTTTATTAAATGGAATTTGTATGATAGGGTTACATGCGGGTTGAAATCGTTTGTTTTATTATGTGATAACAGGCGCTTTTATGATGCGTTTTTGGTAGCTGGGAATGTGTTGGAAACATGTGCAGTGCTTAGTTATATTAAGGATAAGAAAACAGAAAAAGAGAGGTTAAATAATCTAAATAAATATTTAGCAAGGTCAGCAGCAGGCCAATTGATTAGAATTTTATCTTGGGGAGTTGATTTGCATAAAGAAATTGATTGGAATGCGTATGTGTCAGAATTAGAATTATTTGCGCCGGTTGGTGTTAGCATAATAAAAAAAATGAAAAATGGAAAAACTGATGCTGAAAATCATCAGGACATGTTAGATAAATTGAACTATCGCGAAGGAAGTAATAATGATAAGAAAGTTTTAATAAATTCCAATTATATTCGACCAGATCCACAAGGATATGTTAGGGCTTTTTCAAAAACATTTCACAAACTAGATAAAGGCATTTTTGAGCGCATGTATGATAAATATTGCGACTTTAAGCATATTAATATCATGTCTTATGGTGTTGCAGCTGAAACCATGGAAGAAGATGTTGTGGATTGGGCAATAGAGATAATGGCGGGTGTAGTTTTGTATTTGCAAAGATATGGGTTAGAACAAATTGATGATTGATTTTATTTGATTTCATAATAATAAAAAACGCCCATAACGGGCGTTTTTTATTCAGAAAATCCCATTGCCTTCAGATATGACTTTTCTTTTTCATATACGGTTTCGCATGCAGAGAAATCAGTTGCTGGGATATAGCGGCTTTCAGTTATATTCACCAAGCCCAAAGAGTCAATAACAGATACTTGGCAGGCTTCCACAAATGGCGTGGCGGTATTTTGTGCCAGAACTTCTGTAACGGTCAATTTTACACGATCAAAACTTTTTACATGACATCCTGGGCAATTTTTATTCATTTCGCATGTTACGCCGGTTTCGCTATAGTTATTCAATGTGCCTTTGGCATACATGTTGGCAACATATTGTTTTGGGGTATATGTTTGGCATCCTGTCAATATTAACGCGCCGATAAAACAAATAGATTTTTTCATAATGTTTCCTTGGTTTATATTCTTATAGAGATTTATACAAAAAGCCTTTAGTTAATTCAATAACTGATTCTCTTCTATGTGAACTTATATTATCTATTCCATTTGGCACGATTGTGGGGTTTACATAACATTTCGCAGTTATCGGCGCTGGTGATGCCACCACTGCTCCATGCCTTTACATGGTCGGCATCTATTTTGGATAATTTTCATATCTTTGTTTTGTTTGCATCAACCAAAAAGTGCTGGTTTTCTGTGTCTATGCTAACCCGCAAGTATGCGTATGTCATATTTGCTCATTTAGTTATCGTCGGTAAATATACCGGTGTCTGGATTGCGTATAGGGGTCGTATTAGAAATAGTCTTTACAAAAAAGAAAAGTCGAACAAAAGTCCGACTTTTTTGTACCATTTTCTCATCTCTGTGTAAACAATATAACAAAAAATAATAAAAAACAAATGGTTATTTATGCTTACTAGTTTTGACGGGGTGATTTTTTATAATTAATTAATTGATCTGTTGTTGAATAGATATCTGATTTTAGCTAAATAGTTAGTAAGATATTCTCATAAAAAATATCGCCATATTGGCGATATTTTTGTTTAATCTTGGTTGCGGAGTGTGGATTTGAACCACAGACCTTCAGGTTATGAGCCTGACGAGCTACCGGGCTGCTCTACTCCGCGTTAACGGGTGTTATTATAGGCTTATATGGCACAATGTCAATCAAAAAAATTAAATTTAGGGGAATTTGCTCCGGATTACCGCACGAAATCAGAGGCTTGCTCAGATAAATGCGTTACAAATTATAATAAGACTCAATTCTTATCCTTTCTTGAATTATAGTTTTTTTGTTGCTAATATCTGTGCGAAATTCGAATGATAATGGGATTGAATGATGAATAAAACTTTTAGAAAAATTTGGAAGGGCTTTTGGGAACCTGTATTGCATATGGCGCCAATACAATGGTTGGTGGCCGGGCTGATGGCGATATCTATTTGGTTTGCCTATTTGACCAGTCGTAAGAAAATAAAAGGCTATGATATATTTAAAAAGTATCGCAGAAAGCCCGCGGTATTTGTGTTCTGGCATGGGCGCAGCATGATGCTGTCGCCGATTATTGCGCTGGGGGGGATGCGGGCGTATGCTGTGGCGTCGCGTCACGCGGATGGGCGCATGATGGCAAAGCTGCAACGATTATTCGGATTAAAGCCAATTTATGGCAGCACATCCGAGGGGGGGATTTCCGTCCTGCGTCAGGGGGTGCGTGCATTGCGCGCCGGTGACCATGCGCTGTGCATATCACCAGATGGACCGGGTGGGCCGTCATTGCGCGTCCAAGATGGTGCCTTATATTTTGCCAAGATGACAGGGGCCCCGATTATACCGGTATGTTTTACCGCGTCACGCGCATGGTTTCAAAATCGTTGGGATAGGTATTTAGTCGCATTACCTTTTTCAACAATAATTTGTAATGTGGGAAAGCCGGTGTTTATTTCGCCAAAGGCAAGCGCCGCCGATTTTGAAGATGTTCGTCATAATCTGGAGGACTTTATGGTCAAGCAGATGCGTGATATGGATGAAAAATTCGGCCTGATGAATGTTGAGCAGGATTTGACCGCACGCGAGTTTAAGAAAAAACTGCGTGAGGCAAAGGCGAATAAAAAGAAGTCAAAAAAGTAATCCGAAGGGGATTTATATGAAGACACCATGGTGGTTTATGCATAAGACACCGCTGGCATTTTTATTGGTGCCGGTGTCATGGGTTTATTATGCCGTTGCGCGCGTGGTGTATTTTGTTCGAAAAATTGGTGCATACAAATCACGGCGGCCGATTATTTGTGTTGGAAATATTTTGGCGGGCGGTGTTGGGAAAACACCCATTGTGCGGGCGGTGGCGTCATACTTGGATGCGCCGGTGGTAATGCGCGGGTATAAAAAAAGTGCAAAGACGGGTAACATCGGGGATGAGGCAGCAATGTTGGCTCGGGATGGCCTGCAGGTGCATACGGGCGATAGAAAAAGCAACCTCGTTCTGTTAAACGCGCAGGCGGCAAGTGGGGCCATAGTCATGGATGACGGGTTTCAAAATCCGCGTATAAAAAAAGATATTTCCATTTTGGTTTTTGATGCGGGGTTGGGATTTGGCAATGGTTTTTTATTGCCGGCTGGCCCCCTGCGGGAGCCGCGGCGCGCGGTGCGCCGGGCGGATGCGGTAATTATTATTGATAGCGCGCGGGGACGGCGTAAATTTTCCATTCCCGCAGATATCCCGGTGTTTCATGCGAAAAACAAAACCATAAGCCCGTATGAGGATGGGCAAAGATTGGTCGCGTTTGCGGGTATCGGATATCCGAAGAAGTTTTTCAAAGCACTCTCGGGGGTGGTTGCGACAAAGGCTTTTGCAGATCATTATCAGTATACGGATGCGGATATAGAAAAGCTGCGCGCGCTGGCGCGTCGTAAAAATGGGCGTTTGGTTACGACGGAAAAGGATTGGGTTCGCCTGCCGCAGGCGGTGCGTGATGAAATAAAATTCGCGCGTCTGGTAACGGAGATAGAACCGGAATTTTACAATTGGATAAAGGAGAAATTGCATGCCGACGCTAAAAAAAGAAGTTAAACTGTCCGGGTGTGGGATACATTCAGGATTGCCGGTTTCGATTGTTGTGCGTCCATCAGATGCGCGCGGGATATTTTTTCGTCGCACTGATATAAAAGATGCAAGTCCGATTGCCGCGCGGTTTGATAATGTTGGTGAAACGCGCATGCGTAACACGACAATTGGAAATGTTTCGGCGGCACATGTTCAGACGGTTGAACATTTGATGGCGGCGCTGTTTATTGCGGGCGTCGACAGTGCCGTAATTGATATAGACGGGCCGGAAACCCCGATTTTGGATGGCAGTGCCGCACAGTTTTTGGCCGCATTTGAAAAGGCGGGTGTGACAGATGGCGGTATGTGCAAAATAGTTGTTCGCCGTCCGGTTATTGCCCGCGCGCGTGAGATTTTGCGTACATTGCCGCCAATAACCCGGGCCAAGTTATGGATAGTAAACACAATGGCGGGGCGTAAAAGCGACGGGTATGTAAAACTGATGCCGAATGACGGGGTGGGGCTGCGGATACGCGCGACATTGGTATATCCTGAAAAAATCATAGGTCGTCAGAGTTATGAATATGTATTTGATGGCACGCGCGCGGGTGCAAAATTATTTGAAGGCGATATTGCACGCGCCCGTACATTTGGGAAATATTCCGAATGGGAATATTTAAAAAAGCGCGGCATGGGGCGCGGCGCCAGCGAGAAAAATGTAATCGCATTAAACGATGCGGGCGATGCGACATTGAACAAAACCATTTGGCCGGATGAATTTGTTCGTCACAAGATAATTGACTGTTTGGGTGATATGTTCACATCAGGCGGTATGATTGTCGGGGATTTGGAATCGTATAAGGGCAGTCATGCCATGAATAATTTGGTTTTGAAAAAACTGTTCAGTAATCCGAACAATTATGATATAGTAAGCGAGAGATAAAAGAGGTTTTCAATATGAAAAAAACTTTTGCAATTTTGGGCGCATTATTTGCATTGGCGGCATGTGGTGGATACATAAAAAACCAAAATGGCAGTGAATTTTTGACACAACTGGATGCGGAACCGATTGGGTGTACATTCCTGTATAAATTGGAATCGGAAGTGTCGGTCTATGATGCCGATGATGCGCGTCGGTATTTGGAAAATCGTATCGCCGACCAGGCGCGGCCGGGTAATGCATACTGGATAACAAGTCAGCGTACGCGGCCAAACGAATGGGTAATTTTCGGACCGGAACGCAGTTTTATATTGGTTGCAAATGTTTATGATTGTCCGCATCCGCGCAGTGTTCGCACGGCAAAGGATGGCGGGGCGGCGACGGTGTCTTATCCGGTGCCGGTGGCGGCTTCGTCATGTGGGGCGTATGGTTGTTATTGATATCCTTAAAAATATTTGGGCTGTCCGCCGATTTTTTATCGGCGGTTTTTTTATTCTGTGTTTGCCATGTGCGTTGTTTTTATGTTATAATTGCCTAAGAATGCATCGAGAGAGAAATTGATAAATCAAGTAATAACCGTTGACAAGAAGAAATATGCCACGGGGTTGTTTTGGCAACCCGTGGGTGCGGGGTTTGTCGCGCGCAATTATGCGCGCAGTCTGGCGCGTTCGGTTGACCGTAAACTAAATTTATATACCGAATATCGGGCGATGGTCGGCCTGGGGTCGGGGCGCGTCGGGATGCGCCGCGGTATGCATAGCGCCGCCGCAGAAGTGATGGATTCCCTTACCGAATATTCTTCATTTTTAGCGGTGTTTTCGGTTGGCAAGTTATTTTATTTGGTTGCCGTTCGAAACGGAATTATTTTAGAGGACAAGTTACTGGACAGTGAAAGTCGCGCGCGTGCGGAATATATGCGTCTGGCACAGATTCCGGATTGGGCGGCGTTGTTTGCGCCGGGCGCATGGGCCATGCCCCGTGCGGTTGAACGCGATATTGCCGATGTAATCAGTGGAAATGCCCCCGCGGTATTGCGCCCGATAAGCAGGTTTCGCGCACGGGCGCTGTCGATATTGATTCTGGGGCTGTTTGTGGCGGGAATGTTGTATATGTACAGGGAACCATTGATTCAAGTAATTGCCCCCCGACCACAGGTTGCGACAATCGATCCGGAATTGGCCGCGGAATATAAGCGCCAGATAGAGGAAAAAAACAAAGAGTTGGATGCGGCGTTTGAAATAGAAAAGCCCACGCCGCCCGAACCGTTGCGATTGCCGTATGATTATTTGCCCGATGCGGCGGCGCGCGCAAAGTTGTGTTACCAGGCAATCGGTTTTGTAATGCAACCCATTCCCGGATGGAATCAGGTCAGCGCCGAATGCGGCGAGGAATTTGTTCGTGCCCGTTTTCGTCGTGGATTTGGGACATTATTGGATTTTTACAATATTGCGTCTGATTTGATGCCGGGCGCGTTCGTTCAGGAGGAATCAGACAGCGCGCTGTATGTGCGGGCGCGCCTGCCGGAATTGGCGGTGGTCCCATCCCAGGATGAGCGGGATGCCGACACCATTGTTCGTGATGTGACCAGTCTGTTTCAGGGGATTGATACAGATGTTGAAACAAATGTTGTTGTGGATACGCTGACCAATGGTGTTGATATGGCGACATTGAATGTAGTAGAGATAGCGGCATCATCCAAATTGACACCGGTATCATTCATGGAAATATTCGAAGATTTCGGTGGCGTATACATGACGCGATGCGTATGGGATGCGACCACGCGCATTTGGAACTATGAGGTGATTATTTATGCTAAATAAAAAATTTTTGGTGTTTTGTATGGCGGCGCTGATTGCGTGTGTGTGTGTGGGCGCGCATGCGGAGACGGCTGACGCGGCGGCGGAAAACATGGAGCAGGTATCCGCTGATGCTGTTGCCGATTATGAGGTTGAAGGCTCATTGTTTCAGCAGATTACAGATTTGGAACAGGAAAAGGTTTTAATGCAGCTGGAAAAAGAACGCGCACAGCTGGATTTGGAATTGGATAGACTGGCGGCGGAAAAGATAAAACTGCATATGGAAATTGACACTCTGTCGGGTCGGGCAGAGGCCCAGCAGCAGGAGCTGGAAACGGAAAAGGCAAAGCTGGCGGCGGAGGCCGCAAAGCTGGAGCGGGAAAAGGAAGCCCTGGCGGCGGCACCGACGCAGAGCAGTCCTGCAAAGTCTTATTCGGCATCGTCCCAATCGGATGATGCGGACGATTCCATCAGTGATATGTATCGCCTGGTCAATGTAATTGGGGCCGGTTCCCAACTGCAGGCGACGGTAGAAGATTTGGCCACCGGTCAGAACAAGCGGATAAAGGTCGGGGCGGTTATAAACGGATTTTCTGTAAAGTCCATTTCATTGGACGACGGTGTTGTTTTTGCCAAAGACGGCAAGACGCAGGCCCTGAACATCAGCAGTGGAAAATAAAACATGGCGGGAACAGATAACACAGTTTTGAATAATTTGGGGGCGGCCACGCCATCCGTGCCGGTGGGTTTGGAAAACGCCCCGGTAAAGGATATTGTCGATTATCTGTTTGCCAATGGCAACCGGTTGCTGACCGCGGCGGGTGGTGAATTTGAACTGTCCAAAGATACGCAGAGTCTGATTGCCTATTTTTCCGGTGGTGAAATAATAATTTCGCGCACGCATCGTTATGACGGGCGTGTATTGGCCTTTATCGATTTGCTTAAAAAGCGTGGGCGCGTGACGCGGGCGCCGTTTTATTCTGATTTGGGGCTGTTGTCGACGATTTACAAAACATATGAGGGGCGCATTGGCGATGCCCGCGCGCGCGTTGATTACGACAACCAAATGCAAAAGGATTTTGTCGATATCGTGGCCCGCGCCGCCGCACAAAAAGTATCGGATATTCATATCGAGGTTGCCGACCAGACAACAATTTATTTCCGCATAGACGGCAGTATGCAGCCTGTTTTGGAATATAATTCCGGATGGGGTGAATCATTTGTGCGCGCCGCGTTCGCATCGGCCGACATATCCAATGCAAACTATGCCCAGAATGAATATCAATCCGCCCAGAAGGATGGTCGCACGCCCCTGCGCGGGACCAAGGATTTATATCTGCCGGCGGGTGTTCTGGCCATTCGTATGCAGTTTAATCCCATTGCATTCGGCAGTCGGTATGTCGTTATGCGATTGCTGTATGACAATCCGTCAGAGGGTATAAAGACCGAGCAGGAATTCGGTGAATATGAACAAAAACTGATGATGCAGTTGCGTTCTTTCCCCACAGGTTTGGTTGTTGTTGCCGGTCCAACCAGTTCCGGTAAGTCCACGACATTGGTTCGTAATATGTCGCTGATGCTGAAAGAGCGGCATTATGAAATAAATCTTATTACGGTTGAAGACCCGGCCGAACAAAAAATATTCGGCGCACATCAGATGCCGGTTACAAACGCATCAAATGAAGAGCAGCGCGAAGAAAAGTTTACCGAAGCGTTGGCCGCCGCGCTAAGAAGTGACCCGGACACATTGATGGTTGGGGAAATCCGTACTTTGTCGGCGGCGCAACTGACGGTAAAGGGTGCATTATCGGGGCATAATGTTTGGACGACATTGCATGCGAATTCGGCCCTGGCGGCGTTGACGCGATTGCTGGACATGGGGGTCGAAGGGTTTAAGTTAAAAGAAGAAACCATGATGCGCGGGCTGATATCGATGCGGCTGTTTAAAAAGCTGTGCCCAGAGTGTCGTGAACCGTTGGCGGCGCATCCGGAAAATCCGGCATATCGTCGCGTGATGGATGCCTTTGGGGAATTGGGCTTGCGTCAGGTATATGTTCGTGGGCCGGGGTGCGACCACTGTAACGGGTCGGGTACAATGGGTCGGATAAAGGCCGGTGAAATTATCATTACAAACAGTGAATTTTTACGCCTGGCGTTGTCGGGGGATACCGACGGTGCGGTGCGATACTGGCTGGAAAACATGGATGGCCGCACATTGAAAGAGGCGGCAACCGCATTGATGTTACAGGGTATAATCGGTGTTGATGAATTGGAACGCTGGGTTGGATTGCTTGACCGGCCGGGGGTATATTGATGAATAGGCTGGAGGCGCTGTATGCCAAACTGGTTTTTCGGCTGAACACGGACAAGCGCATGGCCACGGCGCGAAAATTGGCCTCGCTGTTGCGGAATAATTTTACATTGATGGATGCCCTGGGACGGCTGGAGATGATTGAATCCCATGGCGGGACGAAACCAAACGAACCGTTTGCGATTGTCATGCGTGAATGGCAGAAAAACCTGGAACGGGGTATGAGCTTTTCAGAGGCGACCCGTGGTTGGGTGCCGATGTCTGAAACCATGCTGGTTACATCGGGGAATATGTCGGATTTGGCGGTTGCGCTGGAAAATGTGGGGCGCGTGGTCGAAGGGTCACGGCGCATACGGCGTGCGATGTTTTCGGCCGTGGCATATCCCTTGTTTTTGTTGGCGTTGACATTCGGGATAATCATTATGGTCGGTGTTTATTTGGTCCCCCCACTGGCGGAGGCGGCCGGTAATGATGTTCTGTGGCGTGGTACGGCCGCGGGGTTGATATGGTTGTCAGGGGTGGCAAATCATTATTGGTATGGATTTGTAATCGGGTTTGGATTGGTTGTTGGTCTGATTGCGATAACATTGCCGAATTGGTCGGGGCGCCTGCGGGCGGTGTTTGACCGGTTTCCACCGTGGAATGTGTATAAGATTCAGGTGTCTGTATCATGGCTGATGTCGTTGTCGGCGATGGTGGCGGCCGGCATGACGGTGCCCGATGCAATGCGAATGCTGGCGGATAATTCGAACAAGTATCTGCGTAGTATATTAGAGGCGACATTGCGCTTTATCGCGGGTGGTGACAATTTGGGTATGGCGTTACAGAATACCGGGCGTGATTTCCCGAATGAAGAGATTATAGGTGATTTGGCAATTTATTCCGAAATGACGGGATTTGATAAGAATTTATCGCAAATCGCCAATGATTATATGGATGAATCCGTCCGCCGGATGGAGTCGATATCAAGTACCCTAAACAGTGTTGGTATTTTGTTGATATCCGCGATAATTGCGTGGGTGGTGCTCGGCACATTCCAGATGCAGGATCAAATCACTGCCGCACTGACATAATTTGTTAAATATATACTTCATTCCTACTGTCATTGCGAGGGAGTTGCAGTGTCGCGGTAGCGAAGACGGACGACCGTGGCAATCCAGTCAAATAGTTAAAGGGCATCGCTTAATTCCTGGATTGCCACGCCATCTGCGATGGCTCGCAATGACAGAGAGGTTAAGTGCATGAATAATACAAATGGTACCATTATCTCCCATTGTCATTGCGAGCAAGCGTCAGCGCAGCGTGGCAATCCAGAAACAAAATATTCCGAGTGATTTGTGTGAAACATTCGAGGATATTTCTGAAAAGTCGCAATAAAAATACCGGCATTCGCCGGTATTTTTAACTCTCCACTCTACTACCTAAACTCTACCACCTAATTTTATGCCATAAAGGGTAGGTTTTCCAATGTCCCTTCGACCACACGGACATTTACATCGATCCACATGAATATTGTATCGGGGGTGCGTGTTATATCCGGGCAAAACATGTCGGTGGATAACAAATGGCTGGTATTTACCGACAGGCGCGTTATCAAATGGTCGTCATCAAGCAAAGTGTAAATCGGCCCGATGTCACGCGGTGTGTTTGTGCCGATTTCATGTTCGTTTTGTGGCGCCCGCAGGCCGTCAAACAATGTCTTTATCCGGTTGTCAATGTCACTGCGTGTCATGCCGACGATTTCCGGATGCATCATTTGTATATCCAATTCCGCAATCAGTTTTAAATTCGGTGTAATTATCGGGTTCCAGTCGATGCCACCAACGCGGCGCGTGGCAATTGGGCTTTTTGTGGCGCCGGGCTCCATATATTTAGTCAGGTTGTTCCACGGGCTGTGTTCGACTAATTTCTTTAGCTGCGGGTGAAACTGCATTCGTATGTCTGATATGTGTTGGGCCCGCTTTTTCGGGTTGATAAGTATTTCACCGAAATAGAGTAGCTTGAATTTCATTTTTGTCCTTTTTTCTTGCTAATTATAGCAGAAATTGCTAATGTTTTCACAGAAAAAAGAAAGGAAATTTATATGGCTGTTACCAACGAATATACCGGTGATTCAATCAAGGTTCTTAAAGGGTTAGAGGCGGTAAAAAAACGCCCCGGAATGTATATCGGCGATGTGGGTGAGGGGGGCAGTGGCCTGCACCACATGATATATGAGGTGGTAAACAATTCCATTGACGAGGCAATGGCCGGTTATGCCGATACGGTCTATGTTTCGTTGAACCCCGATGGGTCGTGCACAATTCGCGATAACGGTCGTGGTATGCCGTTTGATATAAATCACGACACGGGGCGCAGTGCGCTGGAACTGATTATGTGCGAATTGCATGCGGGTGGTAAATTTGATAATGAAGGTGGCGGCGCGTATAAGGTGTCGGGAGGTCTGCACGGGGTTGGTGTGTCTGTGGTAAACGCCCTGTCCACATGGTTAGAGGTGCGCGTTTGGCGCGGTGACAAAGAGGCGACTATGTCCTTTGCCGACGGTGTGCCGACGGCTGATTTAAAAATCACTGAAAACAAGACCGGGATTGAGCATGGGACAGAGGTTACTTTCCTGCCGTCGCCGGAAACATTTACAGGGACCGAATTCAGTTTTGATACATTGGAAACATGGCTGCGTGAACAGTCGTATCTGAATGCGAATGTAAAGATTATTCTGGAAGATTTGCGCGGGGCCGAAAAGAAAGAACGCGAATTTCATTCCGTGGATGGGTTAAAGGGTTTTGCAACATATTTGGACAAGTCCAAGGAATTGCTGAACAAAGATCCGATACAGATGATAAAGCAATCGGGTGATACTTATATTGAAATCGTGTTGCAGTGGACAACGGCGTATACGGAAACATCGCTGTGCTTTACAAACAATATTCCAAACCGTGATGGTGGAACGCATTTGGCGGGATTCCGTGCGGGTCTGACGCGTGCGATAAACAAATATATCGGTGAAAAGGTAACTAAAAAAGACATCAGCCTGTCGGGTGAAGATTTTCGCGAAGGTCTGACCAGTATCGTCAGTGTAAAGATTCCAGATCCGAAATTTGGTTCCCAGACCAAGGATAAACTGGTATCGAGTGAGGTGCGCCCCATTGTGGAATCGACCGTATCTGAAATGCTGTATGAATTCCTGGATGAAAATCCGGCGATTGCAAAATCCATTATCGATAAGATTATAGAGGCCGCCACCGCGCGTGAGGCCGCACGCCGTGCACGCGAATTGTCGCGTAAAAAGACCGGGCCGGAACTGGGCGGGTTGCCGGGAAAGCTAGCCGGGTGCAGTGAAAAAAATCCCGAAAAATGTGAGCTCTTTATTGTTGAGGGGGACAGTGCGGGTGGTACGGCAAAGCAGGGGCGTGACCGCAAGACACAGGCGATTTTGCCGCTGCGCGGGAAAATTTTGAATGTGGAACGCGTACGCTTTGACAAAATGTTGGGCTCGGATACAATCGGTGCGCTGATTACTACGATGGGTACCGGTATCGGCAAGGATGAGTTTGATATTGAAAAAATGCGCTATCACAAAGTCATCATCATGACCGATGCCGATGTCGACGGACAGCATATTCAGACGCTTTTGATGACATTCTTTTACCGCCATATGCCAGAGGCGATAGAGCGCGGATACATCTATGTCGCAAAGCCGCCGCTTTATGGTGTTACCCGCGGCAAGACGCAAATTTATCTGCAGAACCAGCGTGAAATGGACGACTATTTGATGGAGCAGTTGTCGACCGATGGTCTGATTGAAACCGCCGATGGAACGCAGATATCGGGCGCCGATTTAAAGCGCTTATTGACGCTGATATTAAATATGCGTAACACGCTTCAGTCGCTCAGCCATATTATGCCGTTGCGCTTTATTGAGGCGTTGGCCCTGCATAATGTGTTTGAGGCCGAAACGCCGGAAAATCTGGCGGCGGCGGCCGCGATGCTGGATGCGGAGGAATTGGAATTCGAACGCGGATGGAAAGTCACCGCCGACCCGTCCGGTATTCAGATAATGCGTACATTACGCAGCGTTACCGAAATGCATGTTTTGCCGCGCGAAAAGTTGAACAGTGCGGAAATTCGCGGTTGGCACCGGATGGATGGTCGCGATGAACTGATTGAAACTTTTGCGCGTCCGACAACACTGCGTGTGAAGGCGAAATCACAAAAAATCTGGGGGGCGTTGGCGTTGCTGGATACGGCGTTTGAATATGCAAAAACCGGCCTGAAGATTCAGCGATACAAGGGTTTGGGTGAAATGAACGCCGAACAATTGTGGGAAACGACAATGGACCCGAACCACCGCAGCTTGTTCCAGGTAAAGGTCGACGATGCCGCCAAGGCGGACGAGGTTGTATCCATGTTAATGGGGGATGTTGTTGAACCGCGTCGCGACTTTATCGTTGAAAATGCATTGGATGCAAATCTGGATGTATAAGGGTGAAGTTATGGCCGCCAGTAATGACAGTGGTAAAAAGGTAACCTTGCATACACAAAATGTGCTGAATATAAACGGCCGCGATGTGTATGTTGATAAGGATGGCACAATTGCGCGCACGGAAAAGACGCCCGGCAAAAAGAAAAAGTTTGCCATGGCAAATGATAAGCTGCGCGCACAGATGGCCAAACAAGATATCAGCCTGGCGCAGATAATGGCGGCACAAAAACAAAACGATTAAATATGTTTACGGCGGATTGGTTTAATGAATTGGATGCGCGTATACGCCAAATGGGGTTGGATAGTGACGCGCAAAGTTTTGATGAAATAAAAGAAAACTTGTCGCGGCGACATATATGCAGCCCGGATGAATTCGCGCGTCATTGTGCATATGTGATTTTAGCGGGGGGCTTTTCGCAAAAGACCGCAAAAAAAATCCATGCAAAAATCATGGATGCGATTTTTACAAATGGTGCGGATTTCGATGCTTTGATTGGACTTTTTAACAATAAAAATAAGATAAACGCCATTTGCAAAATTTGGTGCGCGCGTGATGAAATTTGTCGTGCGTATTATGAATTAAATGACACGGATGCGCGGATTTTATATCTATCCAAATTGCCGCATATCGGGAAAATTACTGCAAACCATTTGGCGCGAAACCTGGGCGAAGATGTGGTGAAATACGATATTTGGATTCAGCGCCTGGGGGTTGTGTTCGCGGGGGATGCGCGGTTGTCTGATAAAATAGATAACGGCAAACTGGATGCAGAGATAAAGCGCGCATGCGATGATATGTTTGCCGCGCTGTGTCGGCAGACGGGATTACCGCGCGGGTATATTGATGTGGTGTTGTGGAAGGCATGCCAGAATAAATTGATTCCTATGGATGCCTGCTTGCATTGATTTCGGTCATGTATGTTGTTATACACTCCCTCTATCAATGCCGCGCAATCATCACATATAAATCAATTTCTTAGAACCAGATAAAAATAAAAGGGCATTTTTATGAATGTAAAAATAGAAGAATCTTGGAAGACGGCGCTGGCGGGTGAATTTGAAAAAGATTATTTTATAAAGCTTACCGATTTTGTGCGCGGTGAATATTTATCCGGAAAAAAAGTTTTCCCAGCCCCCGCAAATATATTCAATGCATTCAATCTGTGTCCGCTGGATAAGGTAAAGGTTGTAATCATAGGTCAGGATCCATATCACGAACCGGGGCAGGCGCACGGGCTTTGCTTTTCCGTTTTGCCGCCCACGCCCATCCCGCCAAGTTTGATAAATATTTACAAGGAAATCGAAAGCGACCTGGGGCGGCCATCGGTAACGCGCGGGGAATTGACGCACTGGGCGCGCCAGGGTGTATTACTGCTGAATGCGACACTGACGGTGCAGGCACATCGGGCCGCATCGCATACAGGAAAAGGATGGGAACAATTTACGGATGCGGTTATACGCACGGTTGCCACGCGTGATAATATTGTATACATGCTGTGGGGCAGTTATGCCCAGCGCAAGGCGGAATTTGTAAATCCAGCATCGAATCTCATTTTGAAATCGGTGCATCCGTCACCGTTGTCGGCACATCGCGGATTTTTTGGTAATCATCATTTTTCACGCGCGAATGAATATTTGACCGCGCATGGCATGGCGCCAATTGAATGGTAATCCGGCGATACTATGATGTATTCTCTGAAGTAAGGCCCATTGTTAGTGACGCATATCCCGCAAGTCTTTCGGGTATTTTATATACATGCGGCGTCCCGACCTTTTTCGGCACATGGTTAAAAACTGTAGGTAAATCCGGCGCCGTAAAATGCGTATGAATGATTATCCTCTGCGGTGTTGCCGTTTGAAAAATGTTGCACAAACATTTCCGCCCCGATATGGTCGGTTATGCGATATCCACCCGTAATTTTCAATGTGAACAGCAGTTTTGAGCCAATGCGGTCATTTTGTTGCGCCTGCATCCCGACGCCAATGCCGGGGCCAAAGTACCAATCGCGCCCATGCAGTAATGCAACATCACCCGTCAGCATTGCGATTGGAATCGTGAACTTGTTCCAGTTCCAACCGTACTTTTTCCCAAAACCGAGTGTTTGGAATACATTTAACGATTGGCGTGCGGGCAACTTGAAAAAAGTGGTTGGTTGCGAATACTGTGCGTGCATCATTATAAACGGTACGAACTGTGTTGGCGGTGGCACGATTATTCCACTGTTTACGCCGTAACCGAAATTAAATGCCAATTGGTGTTCGTTCCCCTCACCGAAGTATGGGTTTACATCGGCATGTGCAGATGCACACATGGTTGCAATTGCCAAAGATACAAATAATTTTTTCATAAGGCCAATATTACAATATTTTAAATGCAGATTCAATTGGAATTGTTAAAAATTATAATGATTTTTTATTCAAACGAAATGTTGTGACTGGTTTTTCTTGCATTTGATATTTTCTTTGTTATAATGCGGCGTATTGGCGGGATAGCTCAGCTGGTTAGAGCAGTGGAATCATAATCCACGTGTCGGGGGTTCAAGTCCCTCTCCCGCTACCAAAATTTGAACCGACCTTGTGTCGGTTTTAATTTTGGTTCAGGGACGCAGAACCCCCGAGAGAAGGGGGTTCAAACAAGCAAATAGGCAGACGGAAGTATGCCGATTGTGCGAAGCACAAATTTGCGAAGTTCCGCCACGGCATAGCGATAGCGACGCCGGGCGAATTCCCTCTCCCGCTACCAAATTTCAACCCGGGTTTGTCCCGGGTTTAAATTTTGCGTAAAGGGCGGACGAGAAGCTCAGAATATGCTAGGGTTAAAATTTATTCCCGACCGCGTCAAAGCGTTTATGTATACAGCCGATTGCAGTCTGATGAACACCAGCGGTTATTTGGTAATACACAAATCGGCCCGCGCGCCGTGATGATACAAAGCCGTCTGCGGATAACTTTTTTAAGTATTGCGAAACTTTAATCTGAGGCAGTGCGGTGCCGTCCGCGATATTACATACGCATGATTCACCACGCCACATCAGGTATTCCAATATACGCATTTTATCAACATGGGCAAACAGCTTTATCCGGTTGGCGGCCATGGTCGTATAATCGGATGGTAATATTTCACGATGGCTGTCGCGCATAAATCTTAATTGGTCCGTCATGTGGCCGAACAGTTTGCGAAGGCATACAAATATGCTGGCCGGGTATTGTTCGCATATTTCGTAATATATAAAAATTCCGCGCCGATGTGTCCGGACCAGATTCGCATCGCGCATTTTTCGCAAAGCTTGGGATACTATCATTTGTTCCGCGTCCACGCCGCGGGCAATATTGGATACAGATGATGCGCCGTATACATCCAAAAATTCCAGTATCCGCAGGCGCAGCGGGTGCGATATATATCCAATGCCGCGCGCCGCGCGCATCATTATATCCGCGGGCAATGGGGCGCTTATTTTGGCATCAGGCAGTTTTAATTTCTTCATACCCATACGATAGCATTTTTTTTATGTGGGGCAAATAAATATTTTGACTTTTTAATACATATGATTTATTATATATATGAAAATTGATATATGAGAAAGGAGAAAATATGAAAAAGCTGTTATTGGCGCCGGTGTTTATGTTTCCGGCGGCCGCATTTGCAAATCCGGCATGTCCGGTTTGTACGATTGCGATTGGTGCGGCGTTGCCGATTACGCGGCGCATGGGTGTGCCGGATGCGGTTGTGGGCCTGTGGATGGGGGCGTTTTTGGCAATTATGGGATATTGGATTATAAAGTTTATGGATAGGCGCGGATGGAATTTCTTGGGGCGTAATGCGCTGGTCTTGACGCTGTCGGTGGCGACGATTGGTTTTGCCTATCTGGGTCAGGTTAAATACAGCCCGTGTACATATATGGGATTTTTAAAGGCGGACCCACTGTTGTTTGGTGCGGTGTTGGGGGCGGTGCTGTTTATTTTGACTGAAAAATTATACGATTGGATGAAGGCTAAAAATGGCGGACATGCACATTTCCCGTTTGAGAAAGTTGTTTTGCCGGTCGTGGTTTTAGCGGTGGCCAGTTTGATTTTGAACATATGCAGATAAAAGGGGAAATCATGCAAAAAATAAAAAGCGTAAAGGAATTTGTTGAAAAAATGGATGCCGCAAAAAAGGTCAATCCAAAAGATTTGTCATCAGACCAAGATTTGTCGATTGGCATTATGAATCTGATTTCAATAGAAGAGCACTTGATGTTTTCCGGGGCAAAAACCGGCAAGACGGGATTTTACGATCAAATAAACGAAGTTCGCGAAATGCGTAAGCGCATGATGCAGAAAATCATCCCGTCGTATGAGGGTGAGGTATGGTGTATATCAAAGCATCTGTTGGCGTCATCGATGCGTTTGTTTGAGGTTGGTACCAAGGCGTTGGCATCGGGGGACAAGGATACGGCGTATTCTCTGTTTGATGATTCATATGGGCTGTATTGTATGTTTTGGGGATTGAATATGGGCATGCTGTCCGATGGGGCGGATTTAAAGTATGTAAAGAAAGAAGCAAAGGCATCGGGTGCGGGGACCGCGCCGGTTCAGAGTGCGTCGCCAACATCGATGGGGCGGTTAAAAAGCTGGGTTAAAAATGCGGTCAATTGCTGTATAGAATAAAAAAAGCCGGGTACGCCCGGTTTTTTATGGTAATGTCACGGATACACAGATGTCCGTGGTGCCATCGGCGCTTATTTCGCATTTTTCCACCTGGTCGCCGGAATGGTATTCACAAAAAAGCGGAGTGGAGCATCCCGTGCATATAACTAATGCTGTGATAATAAGGTAGATATTTAGTCGCATGTTTAAATCCAGTTGTTTAATGTAAAACAATACCACCAGAAATATCGGGTGGCGACTGGAGTTAGCAACTATCTTCACAGAAATAGTGTGGATTATTCAATATATTCACCACCATCCAGCCGCCATTTGGCGATGGATTTTTACGGTTACAAAGTAACCAACTGTGAAGCAATGGGTTGCTAATCCCAATCCGGTTTCCCGGATGGCGTGATTATATATTATATTAATGATGGTTTCAATGTTAAAATCGGGCCACATTTTATCCTTGCTTTTTTATGGTGCGCCCGTATAATATGCGAGAATTGCCCTAATAGTCTAGTGGTAAAACACGTCCTTGGTAAGGACGAGTCGCAAGTCCGATTCTTGCTTAGGGCACCAGTTTTTTCCCATATATTTTTATTGATTTTAACAGGCTAAGTTATACCATGTGCCCATGAAAGGGGTGCGCGTTTTTTATGCGGAAAATAATCATCGTTTTTATGACGGTTTTGGGGCTTGTTCATGGTGCGCCCGGCAAAGAGATTGTATTAACCCCGCATCAGGCAATCGTTGCCGCCGGTGACATGGTGCGGCGGGGTGATGCGGAACATGCGCGTCAAATTTTAACCAAGCTGCCGGATACCGGCGTCGCACCATTAGAGGTGGAGCGCCGTTTCCTGATGGGTCAGATTTATCAGGGAGAGGGTGATTTTGACGCCGCGATAAAGATATATCAATCTTTGCTGGATATGGAACCGGGCCTGGCGCGTGTACGATTTGAATTGGCCGTATGCTATATGCGTCAGAAAAAGTGGCGGCGGGCGGATTATCACTTGCGCCTGGCGATGGCGGGGCGGGATTTGCCCGATGAAGCAAAGCGCATGATGAATTATTACCGGTATTTAATTCGCCAAAACAAGAATTGGAATGTATGGTTTAACTTAGGCGCCGCGCCCGACAACAATGTAAATAATTCGGTGGGTGGTCGCGAATGCGTCATGACGATGTTCGGTTTGATGTGTCGTGATTTGGAAAAGCCGGAATCCGCGATTGGTGCTAATTTTAGCATAGGCGGTGATTATGAATTCAAACTGTCGGAGAATTGGCGGTGGAAATCGGCGGCAAATTTTTATTCCAATATTTATGACCGGCATGATTATGATGACTTGTATTTGATGCTGTCGTCGGGGCCCCGGTATGTGTGGTCGCGCGGGGATGTGTGGGTTGCGCCAATGTGGTCGCGCAGGTGGTACGCGGGCGCGCGTTATAACCGGTCGGCGGGCGTGCGGGTTGATACGAATTATGATTTTACCCGCAGGCTGTCGGGGGGACTGTATATGCGGATGACGGAAAACAAGTATGATGAGTATAACGACCTGTTGAATGGGGAAAGTTATTCTGCGACAATAAGGTTGTTGTATTCACTTAATGCGCGTGTGTATTTTGTGGGGCGCGCCGGCCTTATGCGGGAGGATGCCCACAGCAACGCATATTCGTATTGGTCGCCGAATTTATCAATTGGGGTGGGTGCGGAATTGCCGTGGGGATTTCATGTCTATGCGGAACCCGGGCTATATTGGAACTGGTACGATGGTGGGCGATGGGTTGTGCGACATAATCATATCAGCAGTGTGACAGAGCGGGATTTTACCAGGCGCTATGCATTGTCGGTGTCGAACAACAAACTGGATATATGGGGATTTGTGCCGACGATAACGGTCAGCTATACCCGGCGCGATTCCAATATATGGCAACGGGAATTTGATAAAACAGCCATAGAGTTTACAATGCAACAGAGATTTTAACCAAAGGGGGAAAATATGAAAAAATATTTGATTTTAACAAGTGTTCTGGCGCTGTGTGCGTGTCACAGTGGCGGCGGTCATCATAGTTCGTCCGGTGGTGGTATTGACCCGGTTGAACCCGCAATAGACATGCCGGATTCAGCGCAGTCATGGAATAATGGATTGAACGGCGAACATGTCGCATATTCGGGGCCGGGCAATGATATGGATTCCTTTATTTTCCATGTTGATGGACAGGGAAATATATCATCGGTTACATTGGATGGTCGCAAATATAACCAAAATGGTGGCAAGAACGAATATGTTTATACCGAGGCCAACAAGACGCGTACAATAGAGCTGGCGACACTGGGTAAAGAAGCGGGTTTGCAGTATGCAGATTTCGGATACGCCCAGGAAACAGAGCTTACGCCCAACAAGACGGATCGTGATTTTTATGTCTTTACCGGTGGCGTGAATCCAATGGCAAACCCGGATGTAAAGGGGGCGACATTTACCGGTACCGCGGTTGCATATGTTGAGGCCGACATGAACGACCGCATTGCAAACCAGGTATCTGTTACCGATGATGCAAAACTGGTTGTGGGGGCCGATGGCGCGCAGGTACTTACCATGAATTTTTCCAAGGCGGCAAATCCATGGTATGATGTTGTTTATGATGGCGGGTCGAATTTTAAACTGTCCAATGGCGATAAGGTTCACGAAGACTTTAAGGTTACAGACTCCATGGTACAAAAAGAGATGTACGAAACCAAGCAGTTCTATGGTGCCAATGGTAATGCATCAGAGGTTACATATCGTGTTGGTGCGGAATATGAGGACCGCGCAACAGGACGCGATGTTGAATTTGATGCGGCCTTTGGCGGCAGGCGCTAAGTGTTATTTAGTAATACAAAAACAAAACCGGCATAATGCCGGTTTTATTTTTTGTTTCATTTATCGGTCCATGTCGGCGTTTGCCAACATTTCGGCCAGATTGCGCGCCGGTTTTTTACCGCGTCGGGCGGCCAGTTTGTCGGCCAATGCCGCCTTGTTTTTTGCGCGCGTCGCGCGTTTTTCTTCCGCCGTCATGTCATCGGTTACCGGGGTTAGCGTGCCCGTCTGATCTTTCCCCAGGTGGCGGCGTGACAGGTCGCGCATACGCTTTTCCTGGGCGGTCAGTTTATCTGTAGCCTGGGCCAGACGCGATTGCTTCTCATCCAAAATATTTTTTTCAGATGAAATGGTTTGGCGATTGCGGTGGTTGCGGTGCAAATCGTTGGTCATTGATTCTTGGGCGCGCTGTGTGTTATTCAGCATTGATGTAATATCAGATATGGTTTGTTTATTTAAAATATTGCCCTTATATTTTGATATTATATTCAGGATATCAGGTGATATTTTATTCCGGCTGCTGTGCAGTGTTTGGTTCATCTTTCGTATTGCAGATTCCAATTCCGCGCGACGACCCTTTTCCGCATTGCGCCCCATAAGTAGTGGCAGGCCACCCTGGTCCGGGATGGCGATGTCGGTTTCGGTTTTGCCCGACAGATAGTTGAATATAGCATCTTCTATCATATGGCCGGCGAGGCTTGCTTCATGCTCATTCGCCTTGCCGTCCTTAAAATTATGTGTGACTTCGTAATATGCATCTTGGATGTCTTCTATGATTTTGCGCGCCTGGCCCAGATTCATGGATTGTGTATATGTGTCATGGATTTGTTTGTCCGCATTATCATATGCCGCCAGTTCGTCAGCCAAGCGGGCACGCGCCATTGCGTCACTGTCGGCGGATTTTGTCATTTGTGATAACACTTCGCGCTTTTCCCGCAGGGGTAGCGCATTTCCATCCATCGCCAAATGCATGGTTTCGGCGTCGCGTGCGGCTATAATCTGGGCTTGTTTTGGGCTAAGTCTTAGTCGGGGATTGGACAATAATTTTGTATCTATTTTGCGGATAAAGAATCCGTTTTTATCATTATCCAAAACCAGTTGCAATTCCGCCGGTGTCAATTTTTCCGCGTTGCCGTCAATTATATCGCGTTGCAGTGCGATAAGGTATGTATCCTGAATCAGGCCGCGTGTTTTATTCGGGTCAATATGTTCCCATGTTTTTTCGTTTAACAGCCGCGCGCACAGTTCCTTGTATCGCTGGCTAAGTGTTTTTTGTGTGCCATCGTTGTTATCCGGCTGTTCGGCTAGGCGCAGCAGGGCATCGCGAACTTTGGTATAATATGCCGGCAAAATATTTGCGTTCTTTTCCGCCTGTGTGTTCGCGTTTGTTGTGTCGATGGTGGTCGGCCGGCTAAGCTGTATTGATTTCAGGATTGTCCTCAGTGTGCTTTCTGTGATTTTTTCTGAATCAATATGCGCCAGGTTTTCAAGTTTGCCCCTATTATTGTATCCGCCAAAATTTCGCGCATCAATATAGGCACGGAATTCGGGCATGGATGTTTCGAAGTTTATCAGCTTGCTCATATCCAGGTTTTTAATGAATTCATTTGCGCTGGCGTGAAATTGGTCGTTGCCATATTCCTGTGACGCTTTAAAAATTTCGTTCAGGTATCGCGCGTTTTCATTCGATGTTTTGGATATGTCGCCGGTGCCGGCATCATACACATTGCCGTATTGCAGCAATGTATGCAGGGCGGCGATATTCTGTTCAAATGGGCGACTGCGAAGCGCGTTTGTTATTGTGCCGAAAATGCCGCCTTGAAGTGAGGTGGTATTGCCGCTGCGCTGATATACGCGGCCCAGCAATATCGGTTGCGTTTTTGCCAAATCCAGCATGGTCGCCGCATCCGCCATTGTGTCGGCGTTGCCATGGCCGTATGCGATTACATATGCCAATGTTTCCTGGGCGGCGGGGGATAATGTCGGGGCGCCGTTTAAAATTACAGATAGCGGTAAGTCAAAACGAAAATTTGGGTTGAAATCGGGTGCCTGTAATCGGGTCAGCCAATTTTGAAAGTTTGCCAAATTTTCCGTGGTTACATGAATTTCCTGATTCATTGTAAAAAATCCTTGTTTGGTTGTTTATTATTGTCTTAATTATACTACAAAAAGCTTGTATATTCAAATTTATAGTTACCGTGCGGTTTTTTGTTGCGCGGGGCGCTTTTTTGTTTATAATTTTGCCGGTAATGCATAATGTTGCGACGAAGTGACTGACACCCACAGAGCAGGGTTTTGCGTAAATACAAGTTATAAGACGGGGTGGCACCGCGCCGGATGATTCAGGCGCCCCCGATGTTCAAATAAAAAAGGGACCAATATGTTACCACTTAAATCAAAATACAGAACGCATACATGCGGTGAATTAAACTTGTCCAATGTTGGTGAAACAGTAACTCTGTCGGGGTGGGTGCATCGCAAGCGCGACCATGGCAGTTTGCTGTTCATTGATTTGCGCGATAATTACGGCCTGAGTCAGGTTGTGTTTGACGGCGGGGATGAGGCGTTGGAAAAAGTGCGCCCGGAATCTGTTATAACCGTCACGGGTACGGTTGTCGCACGCGATAGCAGCGCCGTAAATGACAAAATCCCAACCGGCGCGATAGAGGTGCAGGCGTCGTCGTTCAAAGTTCTGACTAATGCGGATGTTTTACCGTTCCAGGTATTTGGTGATGATGATACCGTTGCCGAAGATTTGCGTTTGAAACATCGCTATATCGATTTGCGTCGTGAATCATTGCATAACAATATTTTAACGCGTAACCGCGTGATGAAATTCCTGCGTGATAAAATGTGGGACATGGGATTTTCAGAATTTCAAACACCGATACTGACCGTATCCAGTCCGGAAGGTGCGCGCGATTATATCGTGCCATCTCGTCATCATCACGGAATGTTTTATGCATTGCCACAGGCACCGCAGCAGTTTAAACAGTTGCTGCAGATTGCAGGATTCGACCGCTATTTCCAGATTGCGCCGTGTTTCCGCGATGAAGATTTGCGTGCGGACCGGTTGCTGGAATTCTATCAGTTGGACTTGGAAATGTCCTTTGTCGATTTGGAAGACATTCAGGCGGTTGGAAATGAATTGATACCCGCGCTTATCCGTGAATTTGTGCCCAATGCCAAAATTCACCCGGAAATCGTACATATCCCGTATGATGTTGCGATGTTGAAATACGGATGCGACAAGCCGGATTTGCGTAATCCGATTGAAATATCCGATGTGACGGAAATATTCCGTGGGTCTGATTTCGGTATTTTCGCCAATGCGATTGAAAATGGTGCCGTTGTGCGCGCGATTCCGGCGCCGGCATCCGCCGATAAACCGCGCAGCTGGTTTGATAAGCTGGGTGAATATGCGGTTTCGGAATTGGGCCTGGGGGGGCTGGGCTATATCGTATTCGGGACAGAGGCAAAGGGACCCGTTGCGAAAAAACTGGACGCGGGCCGCATTGAAAAGCTGCGCGCGATTGCGGGTGCGGGTTCTACATTGTTCTTTGTATGTGACATGGCGGATGCCGCGGCCAAGGCGGCGGGAAAACTTCGCACGAAACTGGGCAATGATTTGGGATTGATTGATGAAAATGAATTCCGTCTTTGCTGGATTGAAGAATTCCCATTCTATGAATTGAATGAAGAAACAGGCGCCATTGATTTTGGGCATAATCCGTTTTCATTGCCGCGCGGGGAATTGGATGGCGATCCGCTGAAGATAAAGGCGAACCAGTTTGACATGGTATTAAACGGCGCCGAAATATGCAGCGGGGGATTGCGTAACTATAACCCGGAAACGATGGTGCGCGCGTTTGAAATCGCAGGATACGGTGAAGAGGATGTAAAGGCTAAGTTCGGTGGAATGTACGCCGCGTTCCAGTATGGTGCGCCGCCGCACGGTGGTTGTGCGTTCGGTATTGACCGCCTGGTTCAGATTATGTTGCGTGAACCCAACCTGCGTGAGGTTGTGGCATTCCCGACAAACCAGCGTGGCCAGGATTTAATGCTGGGTGCACCGCGAGAAGTGACAGAACAACAGCTGCGCGAAGTGCATATCAGTGTACGCAAGAAAGGATAAGTCCCGAACTGCAGCGCCCGCCATTGGCGGGCGTTTTTTATAAGAAATCAAACCTATTAAAAGGCCGCTGCATAATGAATATAATCATGTGCATGGAAACAGGTTTTGATATTTTGGTTTACTTGCTGAATCTGAGTGAAAATCAAGCACGCGCGTTGCGTGTCAATCGGGACAAGTATGATTTGTCGCGACTGGCGGTACGCGATGGTGCACTGTATGCGCCGATAAAGCCGCGCGGGATTTATGCCAATATTCGAAAAATTATATTCGGGCCGCGCACGGATGTAATCGATCGTTAAAAACGGTTGTGGCTCGATATAAATTCGCGTAAAAATCCGGCATCGAAATTCATCATTATTTCAGACAGTGAATAACGACGCGTATTGTCCGGCATTATGCGTAGGGCAATTGGTTTCGGCGCCGGTGATGTTCCACGCATTGTCAAATCAAACGCCGCATACATTTGGCCGTCGGCTATTTCAATTGAACCGGTTGCATCCACATGTCGCAGGGACAGTTCGACCGGTGATGTCGTCTTGAAATCCCCCGCATTATAATTGCCGGTGATATGCATTTTTTTCAGTGCTGCATCGCCGCCGTCCAATGCGCGCGCCAATGCGAATTCGGCGTTTAATGTTGTTATATTTGATGCGGTGGCGTAAAACTCATCAATCCCAATGCCGATGATGGTGCCCCCGGTAAGCGTCATATCAATGTCGCCGGACAAATTGTGTTTCAAATCATGTGCAATTTGGCCGTGGGTTTTCATGTTTATTTCCGCGGTGGCCGTGGCATCACGCACATTCAGTGGCATTGACGCATCCAGTATTTGACCATGCGTTACGAACCGGTTTAACTGCAGGAATATGTTATATGCCGTTTTGTTTTTTTCGATAGTGGCCAGAACACTGCCGCGGGCATCGTCCGTAATGGAATATGTCTGCTGGTTTGGTTTGAGCGAATAAACAAAGTTTGTAAATTCGTCGCCATTGTATATCATGCGGTCCGCCGACAATGATATCTTTGCGTTTATTCCAAATGGCACCATCAATGGCGCATCGGCTAAAAATTCCATTTCATCAATGTTGTCCATAAATTCCTGGGATGCGAATGTATCCAGATTCAGCATCTGTGTTTTAAGGGTTATGGCATCACCGCTGACACTGCCGGTAAATTCGTGGTCTGCGATTTTTATTCTAAGGTCGGATATCGCATGTGAATTTTGCCGGCCGCTGATTATATAACCAGAATCGCGCACAGACCGCAGGTCCAGATTTGGCAACCATTGCTTTAAACTGTCGCCGGAAATGACAAACGCGTTTCCATCCGCCGACAGCATCCATCCCCCCGCCGATGGCCGGAATGTTACGATATTGCCATCCCATGTAAAATCGCCCGATGCCGCACGCATAAAAGAGGGGAGGAAATACCAATCCATATTCATCCACGACAGTGTTCTGTTTGTCGCGAATGTGAATTGTGTTTTAGTGTCACGCGGGCCTATCTCCATTTTACCGGCCGCATCTGAAAAGCTGAAATCAATTACACCGCGGCGCCCCAGCTGCTTGATATGCGTGCGAATAAAATCGGCGGTCGGCATGGGGGCGGCGGATTTGACGCTTAGATTGAATTGGTCGCCGGTAACAAAAAGCTTGCCCGTCATGCCGTCATATGAAAAGGCCGCACATTGCCAATTTTGCGCCGTGCCTGAAAACAGGCATGTTGCGTTTTTCCCCGCCATGGGCGTTGTAATCATGACATTATGTGCGCCGTCGGCATTGATTGTTCCGCCCGATAGTGTTGTGTTGCCCGCAATGATTTTATCTATTTTTACCTGTGATTCTGTGCCGCGTGCCGCTACGCGCAGGTGTTTGAATTTTCGACCCGCAAATGTCAGATTCCCGTTCAGGTCGAGATTGTATCTTGTGTCATAGAAAATATCGCTTGGGTTTAATAGGAAAGAGAAATCAAACGACAGATTGTCTGATTGCAATTCAATATAACGCGCACCGTTCGGATACAGGGTTATGCGTCCGGTAAAGTCATCCCCGCGAATGTCGGTAAAGCGGAATCCGTATTTGCCGTCCCATTCAAATTTAAGTGTTGCGGAAACAGGGCGATCTATTTTCGGGGCCTGGAATTCAAAAAGTCGGTTTATATCGCGTGTGTTAAACGACATTGTGCCGCGTGCGCCGCCTGACACTGTCATTCGGCCGATTATGACCAATTCGTTTGTGCGGTTGGCGATATAGAAATCGTCGCCGGCGAAATCAATTTCGTATTTATGCTGATTTGTGCGAACGCGCCCGTTAAAACGCGCCCCGTCCAATGTGCCGTCGATGATGGTGTAATCCTTACCCAGAAATGAAACGGTGGAATCATGTATTTCCAGGGTGTTTTTTATATTCATCGGCGCCAGATTTTGTGCCGTGATTTTAGCGCCGTATATTGTAATGCGGCCGGGCATCGGTGCGGTCGATATATTAAACATATATCGCAACGGGATTGAAAATATGGCCGTGTCAACAGTTCCGTTGGGGATTTCCAGATTGTGTGCCACAATTGTCGCACGCCCCAGCAGGCTGAAATTTATATTGCCGGTGATGCGGGCCGGGATGCCCGTCTGTTCGACGATGGCGGCCTCCAGCTTTGGTTTTAATTTATTCAGTGTAACCAGTGGCGGGATTGCGACGATGGCCACCGCAATTGATGCCAGTGTCAATATTGTTGTCCATAACAGTATGCGGCGGGTTCTGGGTTTAAATGCCATTTTCTCTTTCCTTGTATTTTCATTATAATGAATTATAGTAATGAATGTGAATAAAAAAAGCGTATTTTCACTGGAAAGTAATTATAAGCCGATGGGTGACCAGCCGACCGCGATACGCGAATTGGTCGGCGGTGTTTGTGATGGCCGGCGCAGCCAGGTTTTGCTGGGGGTGACCGGGTCGGGTAAGACTTTTACCATGGCAAATGTTATTGCGGAACTGGGGCGGCCGGCGCTTATTATGGCACCGAACAAGATTTTGGCGGCGCAGCTGTATACGGAAATGAAATCTTTTTTCCCGCGCAATCATGTGGAATATTTTGTGTCGTACTATGACTATTATCAGCCGGAGGCGTACATGCCCACGACCGATACATATATTGACAAGGATGCATCGATAAACGAGCAGTTGGACCGCATGCGTCACAGTGCGACCCGCGCCATGTTGGAAGAGCGTGATGTTGTCGTCGTATCCAGTGTGTCTTCCATTTACGGTATGGGAAGTCCCGAACAATATTCCGGGATGAAATTGGTATTGAATGCGGGCGACACCATTTCAATGAAAGATGTGATGCGCGCGCTGGTCGATATTCAGTATAAGCGAAATGATACGGCTTTCGAACGCGGGGATTTTCGCGTGCGCGGGGATAATCTTGACATATTTCCATCGCATAGTTTGGACCGTGCGTGGAAACTGTCATTCTTTGGCGACGAGATAGATGAGATTTGGGAATTTGACACGCTTACCGGGGCAAAGTTGCAGAAGTTAGAGCGCGTCGCTGTTTATCCCAATACGCACTATGCAACACCGATGCCAAGTATTTTGCAGGCAATCGGTCAGATAAAGTCTGATTTGAAAGATAGGCTGGATTACTTTCATGAAAACATGAAGTACATAGAGGAGCAGCGACTGCGGGAACGCGTCAATTTTGATATCGAAATGATGGAATCGACCGGTACTTGTCGCGGGATTGAAAATTATTCGCGGTATTTGTCGGGGCGCGCACCGGGGATGCCCCCGCCGACATTGTTTGAATATCTGCCACGGGATGCGGTTTTGTTTATTGATGAAAGTCATGTGACCGTCCCGCAAATATCGGCAATGTCGCGTGGCGACCGTGCGCGAAAGGAAACTTTGTCGCAGTATGGATTCCGCCTGCCGGCGTGTGTTGATAACAGGCCATTGACATTTGATGAATGGGATGTGTTGCGTCCCCAGACGATATTTGTATCCGCAACCCCCGCCGCATGGGAATTGGAACAATCAGGCGGCATCGTGTCAGAGCAGGTTATACGACCAACGGGTTTGTTGGACCCGGTCTGTGAGGTGCGCCCGACCGAGCATCAGGTTGATGACCTGCTGGGGGAGGTGAAAAAGACAAAGGGGCGCGTGCTGGTTACGACGCTTACCAAAAAAATGGCGGAACAGTTGACGGATTATTTCGTGGAAAACGGTGTGCGTGCAAAATATCTGCATAGCGATATAGAAACACTGGAACGCATAGAATTATTGCGTGATTTGCGGCTGGGAAAATACGATGTGCTGGTCGGAATCAATTTATTGCGTGAGGGGCTGGATGTTCCGGAATGCGAATTGGTCGCAATCATGGATGCCGATAAAGAGGGCTTTTTGCGTAGTACGCGCAGTCTGATTCAGACCATTGGGCGTGCGGCGCGCAATGCGAATGGGCGTGTTATTTTATATGCCGACCGAATGACTGATTCAATGAATGCCGCGCTTAGTGAAACCGCGCGGCGCCGGGAAAAGCAGATGGCGTACAACACCGCGCATGGCATTACCCCAAAAACAGTAACAAAGGCCGTATTTGCCGAAGTTGGTGAAAAAGAAGAGAAAACCGATAAAAAGCGGCGCTTTGTATACGATAAATCCGGCGGGGTAAAGGATGCGGCCACAATCAGAAAAGAAATAAAGGAACTAACGCGCAAGATGAAGACGGCGGCCGAAAATCTGGAGTTTGAGGAGGCCGGTCAGTATCGTGATGCAATTCGCAGTCTGGAAGATGATTTATTGTTAGTGGAGTAGATATGATAAACAAAGAAAGTGTTGTTCAAATAAATGGCGTATATGTTTCCTTATTATTTAAAGATTGGTATGCGGCGGAATATGTTGTGAATTTAAGGGGCGAATATTTCAGAATTCGTATGCCATATAAAACGCGTGAGGCGGCAGAAAAAATGATTGCTTATTTATGCGGAAAGCGCCCGACAATGCCGGCACCAGATTGGCGTCCTGTTATCCATATGATGCCTAAGGAAAAACAAAGATGAAAACGGTTATCACCAAAAATTTGGATGAAACGCGGGCGTGGGCGGCTGATTTTGCAATGACGCTGCGGGCGCCGGTAACAGTCGCGCTGCACGGGGATTTGGGTGCGGGAAAATCGGAAATTGCGCGTGCAATGATAAAGGCGTTGCGTGGGGCGGACACGGTCGTGCCCAGTCCGACATTTACCATCGTGCAAAATTATGATGGGATATCGCATTTTGATTTATATCGCGTGGAAGATGCCGATGAATTGACAGAGGTTGGTCTGCGTCATGCGGTAATGCATGACATAACGCTAATCGAATGGCCCGATGTTGCAGCGGCGATGTTGCCGCCGTCGACGGTTCATTTATATATTTCGGCATATGGCGACGGCAGGCGGATTGTTATAAAATAATGCATGGAATGGTTGGGAAATACTACCTGTTGTACGAGCGGGATGGTCGTGGCATAGTTTATGTGCGGATAACTAATTCGCGTTGCAGATGATGCGTATACGGGCTTTTTAAGTCCCGAACCCATATCCCTGTGGACTGTGGTTTATACCCGGTTCAAAAACGCTGTTTGCAAAAAATACCGCCGGAAACGGCGGTGTTATTTTTTTTCGTGCGGCAGCAAGTTTTGCACCGCCAATGGGAAATCGTTGCTGCGCGCCAGGTATGAACCAGATACCAATGCGTCAGCCCCCGCCGCCCAGCATGGGCCGGCGGTATCCGCGTTTATGCCGCCGTCGACAGATATTTTGAATTTCAAATCATATTTGGCCCGTGTTGCGCGCAAAATTTCAATTTTGTGCAGTGCCCGCTCGTCAAATGGTTGGCCGGCGGCGCCGGGGGCGACCGACATTACCATCACTTCGTCCAGATCGCGCAGAACCGGTTTTAATATCGCAACACTTGAATCCGGATGCAGGGCAATGCCCGCACGCCGCCCGGCCGCGCGGATGGTTCGTATTGCGGCCGTGACACCGGATGTGTTTGTTGAAACAATTATAGTGTCGGCACCGGCCGCGATGGCGTCGGCCGCCCAAACGGCCGGACTTTCCGTCATCAAATGCACATGCAGATGGGACGATGTTCGTGCCCGTATCTGTTTCAGTTCGGCAATGCCGCCCGCCACGCGGTCTACATAAAATCCATCCATTATATCAACATGAATCATTGATATGCCGCCCGACTGAAAGAGGGCATATGTTTCGGGTTTATTCATGTTAAAGCACAGTGTGCTGGGCATGATTGGAATCAGACGACCGGTTTTGGGTTTTCTGCGTGGAAACAGCAGATTTTTTATTCGTTCTATGCGACGCGTATTGCTGGTGTGTCGCGCCAGAAAAGCCTTGCGTCGTTGGGCTTGGGATTGCCATATATGTGCCGACAGGGCGCGGACCACCCCGTCGGAATTTAGGTTTTGAACAGGGATTGAAAATACATTTTCGATGAATTCGGCGCATCCGTTCATTTCAGCGCCGCCCCCGCTTAGCAATATTTTGGTCGGTTTATATTTTGTAATTGCGGCCGCGGCGGCATCACGCAGGTGGGCTGCGATGTCAACCATTTGCGGATGGACAATGTCGTTTACATCTGCGCGGGAAAAATCGTACGCACTGTCGGCCGGGGTAAAACGGTCCATTTCCTGCGGGGTCAGGGATGATACGGCCCGCTTTATGCGGTCGGCTTCTTCAAAATCAATGTGCAGTTCGGACGATATGCATTGAGTTATATGAAATCCGCCAATCGGCATTTTTTGCATCATGACGGGGCCGCGGTCGGTCCATACGGATATGGATGAATACATCGCCCCCAGGTCAATGCAGATAATGTTTTGATGTGCATCGCGCAGTGCGCCGCTTAGTACGAATTGCGGGTCGAAAAAGGCGTCTGGTTGGATGTGCGCCCGCCGCAGTGCGGATGATATTTCATTTAATCGAATGCGGTTATAATATATCGCACCAAATGCCGATACCAGCTGTCGGTCGGTATGACCAATTGGTGACAACAGATTGCGCCCCCCCGGCGTGTCATAGCGCAGTGGGACGATGTGCATCGGATAAAATCCGTCCGGCGGGCTAAGTTGTGACAATTGGGCCCGCAAATCGCCCGCCGTGATTTTATGTTCTGTGGCCCATGCGGTATTTTTTGCGATTATTTCAAATTGTGCATCGCCAAAGTCGCCTGTAATAAACGCGGTTTCGAAATGTGCGCCGATTTGGCGTTCCAGTTCATCAATCACCATTTTAAGGGCAAATACGGTGTCCGTACTGTCGGCGGAAAAAATGGCCGATTTTTCAATACGGGCGTTGCGTACACGATGTGCCATCGCGCGCACCCCGGTGTGACCGATATCCAGACATAAAAAGGAGGAATCAAACAGATTCATATGGGCGCCTATTTTATTAATATTCGGGCGTCGTCGCGCATGTCGATAACGCGTATATCTTTTGACAATATGTTATGATTTTTATCCAGTACCAAAAGGGTGCTTATCGCGGCGGCGGGGTTTTCTTCGGGCAATTGCACTGTTATTCCGCCCGTTGTTACCATGTTCCAACGACGATTTTCAATCCATTCCATATAGTCCAGGTGACCAATCATGTTGTGTGCAGCCTCTGTTATTGCGGATATGTCGCCGGGCAATTCACCACGGAACAGAACCGTGCCGGCATCGCGCTCGGCGGCGGGGCGACGAACAATTGTCGCATCCGCCGACAGGGGAAAAAAGCTGTCGCCGTCGGTCCATTGCGCGACCGCCCGGTATAGTTTTACGCGCACCGCCAAATTGCCACTTGGCATGCGGCGAACCGCCGCGGCCCGTACGCCGGGGGTGGCCGAAATGCGCGCAAGCAACTGGTCCAAATCAACGCTGTATGTTTGGGTGCCGGGGGCAACCGCCGCGGCGGCGGCCAGTGCGCTTAAATCCTTATCCCCCAGGTCGGCCGAGATAGATATTGTGTGAACGCGTGCGGCCGCGCCATGGCCCAATGCCGTCATCACAGTGCGCGTGGCAAAATATGTCGCCAATATAATTGAGACCACAAAACAAAGCCAAAACCAGATACTTCTTTTCATATCCGGGATTATACCATATTTTTTAATAAGAGAAAAGCGGGCGCGTAAAATTTTACATTGCGCGCAATAAATAACCGCGGCGGAACATGCATTTGCGGTAATAGCCGACCGATTTTGATGTGGTGTTGCGTGGTACCGACAAAAGCGACCGCTGGCCGACATCACGATATTCGTTTGATTGGAATGTCACCCACAGCCCATCCCAATCCGGCATGATTGCGCTTTGGTTCGGGGCGATAAGTTTTGCAATGCGTGAACGCGGCATATATGACGGTTTTGTAATGCCCAGGCATGCCTTATGGTCGCGGACGAATTGTTCGGTGGTTACGGCCTCGTTCTCCCAGTTCAGGACGGTTGCATTATCAATGCTGCCACGGTTGGCGGACGCACATGCCGCCAGACATAAAACAAATGCCAGGTATTTTATTCTCATGTATAACATTATAATTTAATTGCGTTTATGTGGCAATACTTTTATTATTAGTATAAAATTGATTTGGAATTACAGGACGGGAAATTTCAATGGCGCTTAGTGTTCAAAATTTTATAAAGCTGGCCAACTTTTACAATCAGATGGCAATGACTATGTCGGCCATATGCGTGCAAAAGGGTGGCATTGCCATGGAAAACTATGTCGGGCGTTTTTTTGCGGCCGACGCGGTTGAATTTATTTATGAATACGGACGCCGGTTGATGGATGTGACGCATGGGGGGCTGGCGCCTGAAATCAGGGTCGTGATTGAACGCTTTCGCGATATGCATGAACGGACCAAGCATTTGACAACGCCGTCGCAAAAGCCAATATATGAAATGACACTGGAAGAATTTGAAAAAGTAATGAACATTTAATCCGGACAAGAGGGGTTGCATGAAAAAAACAGATTTATTTGGACGCCTGGCACTGGGGGGGCTTTGTCTGGGGATGGTGTGTGCATGCCAGCAGAAGCGCATGCCAGAGGTGCCGCTGTACGACAATGTGACGGTGGTCGACAATTTGATAATTGATGAAAATTCCGTTCCGATTTTTCCAAAAAAGGCGGCGCTTACGACCGATACGGCGCGACGCTTTTCCATAGAATTGCCAAAGCGTTGCAAGGTGGACTGGAATAATCAAAGCGTATTGTCCGTCGTGCCGGAGGAAAAGATAGAAATTGTGCGCCTGGATGCGGGCGACGCGTTGCCGGATTTGAATGTGTCGGATTATGAATTCAAATCGCTGACGGTGAAACAGGCGTTGGACAAGCTGTTGGATGGGACGGATATCGCCGTTATAGAGGATGAGGAACTGGTTGAAAAAATAACCGGGTCCATTCAGTCTGGAAATTTGTCTGATGCGGTCGCGCTGATGGCGAAGATGGGGCGGGCGTATTTCTATTACGATGCGGCGGCGGCCGAATTGCATTTGACGCATCGGGCAAAGTGGATGATAAAGATGCCGCGCAACGAAACAATTATTATGGCGATGCTGGATGCGATGCATGGTGCGGATATGCGAAATTTGCTGGTCAACTGGCAGGATAAGACATTGGTGTTCGAAGGCAATTATCAGACCGAACGCGAAGTCGCGCGCATGATTGCCGATATTGCGTCAAAGAAATTCATGCTGGCGTGGGATATTGATGTTTACCGTGTATATCCGCGGACTGATAATCCGATTGTGTGGATGAATCTGTTGCCGGCGTTCGGGGATAAAAATGTGCGTATGTCGATACCGGGGGTGGTCGGACGCGCATTGGTGGTAAGTCCGGAAATAAACACAAAAACGCTTCAGGAATTTTTAGCGCAGCAGTCTAATGTTGTTCTTATATCGCAGGGGACATTTGCAATACCCAACGGATGGCAATCGCGGTTTGACATCGGTCAGTGCGGCAAGGAGGAACGCTTGGAAACAGACCTTATCATTGGGGCGACGGGTAAATACGGTGATTACGGCGGGTATAAAAAAATAGATGCCAAAATAGTTCTGCGAACATCGCAGGGTGAATTGTCGTCGTTCAATATTCCATCCAGTGTGGGGGATAATTATGTCATTATTGGTATTCCAACGCATTCTTTTGTAACGACGCCGGAAACCCTGGTCAGTCCGTTTGCGGAACTGGTTGTGTTTATGTCGCCGCGCGTGATATCAATTGTGGACGCGCCGGATGCGGGGGCAAATAATATGACGCCACTTGCGGGGGATGCATTGCGTGCGTTTTTAAATGAGTAAACATAGAGTGTGAATTAAATGTTTTCAAAGCTAGAAAGAAAAATTGCATTCAGATATCTTGCCACGAAAAAGCGCGGCTTTGGCAGTGTTATTTCGTGGGTGTCGCTGATTGGCATAACGCTGGGGGTGGCGACACTGATTGTGGTTATGTCGGTCATGGGTGGTTTTCATGACACATTGCTGTCGCGGATTGTGGGGATGAACGGGCATGTGGTTGTTTATCATCAAGATGGTGCCATTACCGATTATGATTATCTGATTGACAAGATGCGCCAGAACAAGGTTGTCGCCGCACATGCGACCGCCATTGTCCCCATTGCCGAAGGGCAGGTAATGGCCACCGCAAAGGGAAATAATACCGGCGCCATGATTCGCGGGATTCGCATGTCTGATTTGGCAAAGAAAGTAGATTCCGGTACGCGTATTTATGGCGCGCCGCTTCGCGATATTAAAGACGGACAGTTGGTGGCGGGGGCGTCACTGACGCGCAGTTTGAATGTAACACAGGGTGAGAATATATCGCTGGTATCAGCGGCGGGTGCGACACCAACGCCATTTGGTACAATGCCGCGCATCATGTCTTATCCGGTAATGTCGTCGTTCTTTATGGGAATGTATGAATATGATTCAGGATATATTTTCATGCCGTTGGAAACCGCGCAAAAATATTTGAATATCGGAAATGCCGCCACGCATATTGACCTGTTCCTGAAAAATCCAGAGGATACCCGCGCCGTCGCCGACAGTTTGGCGCGCCTGTTGCCGGATGGGTTTGTCGTTCGTGATTGGCGTGACTTAAATCGTGGCTTTGTCGGCGCGCTGCAGGTGGAATCAAATGTAATGTTTTTAATTCTGATGCTTATCATCATTGTTGCGGCGTTCAATATTGTTTCCAGCCTGGTCATGTTGGTAAAGGATAAGTCAAAGGACATTGCAGTACTTCGAACTTTTGGTGTGTCGCGTCGTTCCATGATGAAAATCTTTATTTTGTCGGGGACCAGTATCGGCGTTATCGGGGCGTTTTTCGGAACGGTGCTGGGGGTTATAATTGCGATTTATATTGAACCCATACGAAAGGGGGTACAGTTTATAACAGGGCGCGACTTGTTCCCGGCGGATTTGTATTATTTGTCGGAACTGCCGTCAAAATTGGTGGTGGGGCAGGTTTGCGGAATTGCGGCTCTGGCGGTGGCGCTGGCGTTTTTGGCAACCTTGTACCCGGCGTGGAAGGCGGCCAATACCGACCCGGTTGAAGTTTTAAGGAATGAATGATGGCGAATATACTCAAATCTTTGTCACGGGTATCGCGCGGGGATGTGGTATTGTCTGTGCGTGATATAAAGAAAACTTTTATAGAAGGTGGTCAGCCGTTAAACATCTTGCGCGGGGGGGCGTTTGATTTGCACCGGGGCGAGATAATTGCGCTGGTCGGTCCGTCGGGCAGTGGTAAATCCACGCTTCTGCAATGTGTTGGTTTGTTGGACAGGCCGTCCGCCGGCAGTATTCTGGTTTCCGGCATTGCCGCCCAGAAAATGGATGAAGAAACGCGTACGCGAATGCGCCGTGATAAAATTGGTTTTGTGTATCAGCGGCATAATTTGTTGTCGGATTTTACGGCGTTGGAAAATGTTATGCTGCCGATGCTGGCGCGGGGCGCATCGGACGAAGAGGCCGCCGTGCGCGCAATAAAATTATTACGCGCGGTGGGCGCCGCCCATCGTGCATCGCATTTGCCCGGCGAAATGTCCGGGGGCGAGGCACAGCGTACAGCCGTTGCGCGCGCATTGGCGAATAATCCGGAAATACTGTTGGCGGATGAACCAACGGGCAGCTTGGACCCGGCCCATGCAACGGCGGTGTTTGATTTGTTATTGGATTTGGTGCGAAAGAACAAGATGGCGATGTTATTCGTAACGCATGACATGGGATTGGCCGCGCGCGCGGACAGAACGATTACAATAAAAGACGGCGTCGTCAAATAATCAATACAAAACGGAGGGAGAAAATCATGAAAAATCAAAATACGAAACTGGTCACAGTTCATCATACAACAGGTCAGAAAGTATTCGGGGTGCTGGCGTTTGCGGCACTGTTTGTGTGCGGCGTTATGGTGGGGGTTGCGATAAATGGTGCAAATAAAAGCAATCGCGAAGTCAAAGAAATAGGTATGACAGAATCGCAGTGTGAATCATTAGCAGGGACCATTTTACAGACATCCAATGGTTTGGGCTGTATGGGTGACGCGTGCGTTACAAAGCTGCGTGAGTTAAATGATGTTTATACAAAAAACTGTGCGGGTCGCACATTTGAAGTAGAGGCGCCGAAAACTGTTTCTTTATCTGAAGATGCCACAGAAGCTAAAGAAACATGTGAAGTTATAGAGGATATGCTGACAGGATGGTTAGTTAGCGAAACATCTTTGGATGAAGTAAGCCATCGTGCGAATATCGAAACATACAAAAGATTGGTGGAAAATGGTTGCCCGGAAAATGCGGAAAAATATCAGGCGCTGATTCAACGAGAACAGGAAATTTTAGCGGCGCTGAGTAATCAGGTGATGGCTGAAAATATACAGACATGTGCGGAAATTGAAACATTGTTATTACAACAGTTGCCGTTTGCCAGTGACAGAAGTGACGACCGTATCGATCGCGCGAAAGTGTATGCAAATCTGTCGGAACGCGGATGCGCGGAAAATTCACAGCGTTATGTTGAATTGGCGGCCAAAGAATTGGAAATTGCCCGCGCGTTGCGTGATGATAAATTCAGCGAGCCTGAAACAGTCGAAGTTGTTGAAACATACAAGCGTTTAGAGATGAAACAGGCGGCGAACGAAGTTCTGGACAAAGTGCAGAAACTGACGGATCCGGCAATAGACTTTATTTTGCAAATTCAGAAAATAATCGAAGAATAAAAAGGTAGGGCGATATGCGTAAAATTATAACAGTGTTTGCAGGGATTGTGTTTTCCGTGTCGGCAATTGCCGCTGATGTCACGCAGCGTGCGTCATGCGCGGATATCAAGGCGCGCATGGATGAATTATCGGCGCGTGCGGATTTAAATGATGCGGATGCCTCAACATTGGATGATTTGCGTGTGTCCTATCGTCGCGATTGTATGACGCGTGCGGCGGGTCGCGGGGCGCGCACTATTGCCGCCACGCGCGCGCCGGCAACAAAGGATGGGGACACCCCCGCCGCCACAACAACGACAGAAGAGAAGCCTGTTATCGCCGAGCCATGTGATACGCCGGATGCCAACGGATGTTGTCCCGGCGAAGAGTTTGCGGACATGGGTGCGGATGGAAAATTCTGTTGCAAGGGGGAAATGTGTTTTCCGCCAATGGATGTGACGCCCGCCGCACCACAAAAGTCAGAAGAGCAAATCGCAGCTGAGATTGCGGCCAATATTGAAAAAGGCCTGTGTGGGGACGGAACAAAGCCGAACAAGTTCGGTTGCTGTACGGGTGAAGTTTTCAAGGATTTGGGAAATACTGAATTTGCCTGCTGCAAGAAAGATACAAATGAATGTTTCCCGCCGATGAAATAGGGGCACCTTGATGTCTAAAAAATTCAAATCGGAACAGGCCAATAAACTGCTGTCGTATGTTGCGAAGAAATACGGTCGCGATATGGAATACCTGTGGGCGCGCATGCCCGATGACGGCATATGGCGCCGCGTGGACAACGATAAATGGTTCGGTGGCATGTTTCATGTGCGTAAAGATAAAATCATTGCGGGGCCGTCGGCGGACATCATTGAAATATTAGATATTCGCTGTGCGCCGGATGTGATTGATTTCATTGTTGATAAAAAGCTGGTTTTTCCCGGATGGCATATGAATAAGCGGCATTGGATAACAATTGTTTTGGATGGCCGCATGGAATTAGGACAGATAAAAAACTTGCTGGATAACAGTTTTGAATTGGCCGGTGGGAAATGAACAGGGGCGATGAATAAAAGCTTGCATTCGGGGGAAATTAGTATATAATCACGATGCTTACAATTTGTTGCGGGCATAGTACAAAGGCTAGTATGCAAGCCTTCCAAGCTTGAAATGAGGGTTCGATTCCCTCTGCCCGCACCACGAATTTCCACCAAAGCGCAGCGCGGAATGGAAATTCAGTGCCACGGCGACGCCCCTTGGGGCAAAGACGGGCCGAATGTGGAAAAGAGATTGGGCGTGCGCCGGAGTTGGAGAGCCGGGGCAGACTGTAAATCTGTTGGCTTAAGCCTGAGCTGGTTCGAATCCAGCCACTCCCACCAGAATAAAAACATTAGAAAACCGGCATTTGTGTCGGTTTTTTGTTTGTTGGTTCAGTTTTTTGCCAATTTAATAAAAACACCGTAAATTCAATATAATTTTTTGCGCTGGCACCTTGAAAAACAAAGGAGATGAACCTATGTTCAAAAAGTGTCAGTCGGGGTGTCATGCGGACAAATACCTGTGGATACGCGGAAACGTCTTTTATTTTATGATGGAATTGACGCCACAAAACGGTCAAACCACAAAAACAGCGACAGACAAAGAAAAATCCGTCGCTGAGCTCGTTTTTGATGCAAAACCAGGTTGCAAATGAAAAACACCGATGAATATGTTTCATAACTAGACAAATCCCCCAGGGGCTTATCTGGGGGGAACACAACTTAAAATTTATAACCAAATCCGATATTGGCGCCAATGCTTGAATAATCAGAACCAGTTGCATAGTTAACTGAAACATTGGCGTATGAATTATTAGTTAATTTTAAATCCACACCAGCATCTACCTTTATCAAATTCATATTTTCTATTGTTTCAATAGGTTTTAGCCCACTGATAGATAACTTACTCCCATTGTTAAATATCAACATATACGCTGGCTTTGCATACACATCTATACCGTCAAACATCACATGCATGTTAATCTCAAAGGTCGTATACGCACTGCATAAAGTATCAAATGTGGCTGTTTTCCCGAAATCATAGCTTGAATCATCAATAGTCAACTGCGTAAATCCTGTAGCAATTTGTGGGCCAATAGCAAACATATCTTTTATGTTAAAATCGTATCCTGCCATTGATTTAATACTTAGCTGGGTTGCAGTGTTTTCAATTTTCACTCCATCATCGGTATTTATTTCAGAATCTAATTTACCACCGTATATCGTTCCAAAGAAATTAAATCCGTATTTGGGCTTATATTTCAAATACCCACCAAACAATATACTGGTTGTGTCAATTTTGCTGGCAACATCAGAATAGAAAAATTGAGCTTCGCCGTCTATATCGTGCGAGCCAGATAAGACCGAACCAAATACACTCATATTCCAATTATTATTGCCATCTTTTGAGAATCCAAATTCCGCACCTTTGACCGTAGACTTTGTATTCACAACTGTTTTGTTTATGGTTTGTTCTAACATCGGCTGTATCCATAATCCGGATTTGTTTGTGTGTGCCAGATTATCCGATACAGTGCGCGTTTGGTCTAATAATACAGTGGGCAACGCTGCAAAGGCTACGATTTCTGGATAAACTTTTGTTTTTTGAATTGTTGGTTGAACCGGATTGATTGGGGTTGGGTCATCTGGCTGTTCTGGATTTCCCAGTTCTGTCCCTGGTTTCTCAGGTTGTTCGTGATTTGTTGCTGCTTTTTGTAGTCCCCATTTTTTATTGGTTGAGTCAAACACGATATCTAAATCATAGCTTAAATTCTCAACCGATGAGAGTACAAATGTCTTTTCAGAAACCACACGATATAAATCATTTTCTGCCTTGGCAAACCAAATTATATTATCGTCTATATCCAAATCCATTAAGGCTTTTACCGTTAAATTGATTTGTCCTTTAATCGTGTTTTCGGAAATGATAACGTCAGATTTTAGGCTTTGTACATCTAAATCAATCTTGATAGCATTTTCTTTTCCGATTGATGCTAAATCCTTCAAGGATACGGTTTCTATATACCCATTTGCAATGTCAAATACCCCATTATTTAAAGTCAGCATTGGAATTTTTCCCGTAAAGTGCCCATAATCCATGGTGCCAGTATAATTATCTGGGGTTTTCCAAAATACTAGTCTACCATCATTGATGTTTACTGTATTTGCATTATTGATGCTATTGTTAAATTGTGTATATCCTGTCTTGTCTCCACCAACAGTCACATTATAATCAGAGCCGTCAATTTCATCGTTTATGATATAATTGGTGTGATTCTTATTTATAAAGGTAGCACTTGCATTATTTTGCAAATATAAAGCAACATCTTTGCTAAGATTATTCTGAACTTGATAATTATCTGATATAACATAATTATCTTTTTCGGATGTTAAGGTGATGTTGCCTGCATCGCTTATTATAACGCCAGGATTATCTGAGGCCACATTGTTTATAATATTCCCTGCAATATTTATATTACCCATGTTGTAAATAATATTGGCAAAGTTATTAAGAAAATTGCTCTCAATATATTCAACTGTTCCTGTGTTATAAATTAAGTTGGCTGCATTATTACCAATAAAGTCACCTATCACACTTCCGTCAATACTGCCTGTGTTATAAATAATATTGCCAGTATTATCAGCAAATACCCCTGTAATTTTACCTGTAATTGCACCGCTATTGTATATTGTTCCACCATCACTAGAAGCGTTATTGTTAATAAAATCTGCTGTAATGTCTCCTATCGTTCCGGTATTATAGATAGCTCCACCATTGCCAGATGCAATATTAT
>JAAGKN010000288.1_pt1 | contig 73797 bp, 73 predicted proteins | sample 6206371 | NCBI WGS metagenome assembly JAAGKN01 (sample SAMN11533720, study PRJNA540317) | gut metagenome | isolation source: fecal pellets from male and female animal of same cohort | host: Peromyscus leucopus | place: USA:CA | collected 2017 | reverse complement strand
TTATTTACCGTTTGCGCTAACTTGGCGGAGTTCTTGTGATAATAATAAGTCGTAAAGCCCGAAGCCGTGTTTTTGACTGGCGACGAGTCAAAGTGGAAACTGATAAAAGCATCCGCGTGGACTTGATCTGCTAGTGCGGGGCGTTTGCTTAGACTGACAAAAGTGTCATCGCTACGTGTAAGATAGACTTTTGTATTTTGTTTGCGTAATTTTTCAGCCAATAGTTTGGCATAAGCTAAAGTATATTGTTTTTCTTCTTTTTTCTCAGTGTTCGAGGTCGCCCCAGAATCATAACCACCGTGACCAGGATCGATCACGATCGTTGCATTTGAGAGATCGGTGACTGGTAATTTGTAGCTACTGTTGATCATCCAATCAGCGATCCAGCCTTTTTTTTCATCGTCAGTTTCAACATACATCCAATGATATTTGCTTTTCAAGACAGTTACACGTTGGTTTTGCTTGAGTTGACTGATTTGATCATATTCAACACCAGGGCCGTTTTTAAGGACAGCATAGTTAGTTTGGATCTCTAGTTGTCCGAAATATTTATAAGTGCGATAACCTAAAATACCAACTAGTACGAAAATGATCGCAAATAGGACCCGAATACGTTGGGGGAGGCCAGATCCATGAGAAGTTCTAGGCTTTTCCATGTGCATCACTCCAAATTTAACAACTATCCACATTATAGCAAAAATACTTTGTGTCCAACAAGTAAATGCTAACGGTTTCCTAGTAAAGCTTGTTGAAATGTAAAAACAAATTAATGGTTGGCAAAACCCCCGATAGAATGATAAAATTTATTCAAACGGCTTTCGTTAAATAGTGAACGAATTTCAGCAAAATTGTTTTAGGAGGATCAACTAATGTCTGACATTAAATACAAACGAGTTGTGATGAAACTGAGCGGGGAAGCATTGGCCGGAGATGCTGGTCAAGGGATCAATCCGCCAGAGATCCGTAAAGTTGCCGAAGAGATCAAAGAAGTGCATGACTTGGGTGTTCAAATCGCAATCGTTGTCGGTGGTGGCAATATGTGGCGTGGAGAATCTGGTGCACAAATGGGAATGGAACGCGCTCAAGCAGATTATATCGGAATGCTTGGAACGGTGATGAATGCTTTGGCACTACAAGACAATTTAGAATCGATCGGAGTACCAACTAGAGTTCAAACTGCAATTGAAATGCGCCAAGTGGCTGAACCATATATTCGTCGTAAGGCTATGCGTCATTTGGAAAAGGGACGTATCGTGATCTTTGCAGCCGGAACAGGCTCACCATATTTCTCCACTGATACGACTTCAGCCTTGCGGGCGTCAGAGATCAATGCTGATGTGATCTTAATGGCTAAAAATGGTGTTGATGGTGTTTATTCAGCAGATCCACGTAAAGATGCAAATGCAGTTAAATACGATAAGTTAACACATATGGAAATCATCAATAAAGGTTTACAAGTTATGGATACAACGGCTTCATCATTATCCATGGATAACAATATCCCACTTGTAGTCTTTAACATGAATGAACGTGGCAATATCAAGAAAGTTGTTCAAGGTGAAACGATCGGAACAACAGTTGAAGGGAAGTAAATAAATTTATGAAAATTACAAATCCAACTATTTTACAATATCAAGAGAAAATGACTAAAGCTGAAGAAGCTTTACAACGCGAATTAGGTACGATCCGTGCGGGTGTAGCTAATGCTAGCTTGCTCAACCGGGTCAACGTTGAATATTACGGAGTGCCAACACCACTTAATCAAATGGCTCAGATCAGTGTTCCAGAAGCACGCGTGCTTCTCATCACACCATACGATAAGTCTTCTTTGAAAGACATCGAACATGCACTTTTAGCATCTGATTTAGGTATCGCTCCTATGAATGACGGATCAGCTATTCGTTTGGTGATCCCACAATTGACGGAAGAACGTCGTAAGGAATTAGCTAAACAAGTTAAAGCAACTTCTGAAAAGGGCAAGGTTGCTGTTAGAAACGTTCGTCGTGAAATGATGGATGCTTTGAAGAAAGCTCAAAAGAATGGTGATTTGACCGAAGACGAATTACGTGACTTGGAAGATGTTGCCCAAAAAGTAACGGATAATTCGATCAAAAATATTGAAAATATTACAGCAGAAAAAGAAAAAGAAGTGCTTGCCGGTTAGGTGAAAGCTTTGTTTTGCTGATGATAACGGGGCAAGGGCTCGTCGAAACAGGCGCTTACTGGATCGACGAATTTGCCCCGTTATTCTTTTAACAGAGGTGAAGATATGTTTTCTAACTTATTTAAAAATAAGCGGGCAGCACAAAACGAGCTAGATCCAAAAAAGATACCGGCTCATATTGCGATCATCATGGATGGTAATGGTAGATGGGCAAAAAAGCGTGGATTACCCCGAGTTGCGGGCCACAAGCAGGGAATGGAGACTGTTAAGACGATCACTAAAGTCGCTAGTGATCTGGGAGTCAAGGTATTGACGTTATATGCTTTTTCAACGGAAAATTGGAAAAGGCCACAAGATGAAGTGGGCTTTTTGATGGATCTTCCAGTAAAGTTTTTCAATACATTCGTTCCAGAATTGATCGCAAATAATGTCCGCGTCAATGTGATGGGATATACGGATAAATTACCTGACTCAACGCAAAAAGCAGTCTTTGATGCGATCGAGCAGACTAAAGATAATACCGGCATGGTCTTGAATTTTGCTTTGAATTACGGGAGTCGTGCTGAGATCACGTCTGCAGTTCAAGCTTTAGCAACGCAAGTCAAACAAGGTGAATTAGAACCATCCCAGATCGATGAAAAAGTTTTTTCAGAGGCCTTGATGACAGCTGATCTCCCTTATGCTGATCCAGAATTACTGATCCGCACAAGTGGTGAAGAACGGATCTCTAACTTTTTATTGTGGCAGATCGCTTACAGTGAGTTAGTATTTACAGATGTTTTATGGCCGGACTTTTCGGCTGAAGATCTAGAATTATCGATTTATAAGTTTCAGCAACGCGATCGACGCTTTGGTGGGCTGAATAAGAAGGAGGATAATTGATTAATGAAACAGCGTGTTATAACAGCGGTGATCGCTTTGATCGTTTTCGTACCATTGCTTTATCTAGGGGGACTACCTTTTGATATCTTGGTAACGTTGATGGGGATCGTCGCAATGTCAGAATTTTTGATCATGAAAAAGAAATTACTCGTGTCATTTGAGGCGATCATTTCATTTCTTTTGATACTCTCAGTTTTACTGCCGGTCTTTTGGGCTGGTTTTTGGACACAAGATACTTTAGGGGGCAGCTTCTATTTGCTAGCCCTAGTCATGCTAGTCTACACTGTGATCTCTAAAAATCGTTTCTCATTTGACGATGCTGGGGTCTTATTATTAGGTGGACTTTATGCGGGGCTTGGGTTTAGATTCATGATGCTAGCTCGCGCGGAGAGTCTGTGGATGATGCTTTATGCCTTATTGATCGTTTGGATCACCGATAGTGGGGCTTATCTGATTGGGCGCAAGATCGGCAAGAATAAATTAGCACCACATATCAGTCCCAACAAAACTTGGGAAGGTTCGATCGGGGGTTCGCTCAGTGCGGTAGTTATTGTAGGCGCATATTTATACTTTGTGCAAGGTGCGTTCCCATATAGTTTCTCGACCATGCTTTTGTGGACTTTAGTCTTCTCAATTGGGGGCCAACTTGGTGATCTGATCGAGTCAGCCTTCAAGCGTCATTATGGGGTCAAGGATTCAGGCAAGATCTTACCTGGACACGGTGGGATCTTAGACCGCTTTGATTCATTACTATTTGTTTTACCATTGATGCATTTTGCTGGCTTGATCTAAGTGGATCGATTAGGATAAGGACGGTAGAGCAATATGATAACAACTATAATTACATTCATCATCGTCTTTGGGATCTTAGTATTTGTCCATGAATTTGGACACTATTATTTTGCCAAACGTGCTGGGATCTTGGTACGTGAATTTGCGATCGGAATGGGGCCAAAACTGTTTGCATATCGCAAGAATGGCACGACTTACACTTGGCGGATCTTGCCCTTAGGTGGTTATGTCAGCATGGCAGGTTTGGAAGACGATACCGAAGAGCTAAAAAAAGGGATGCCAGTCAGTCTGATCACTGATGAAAATGGTGTCGTCCAAAAGATAAATACTAGTAAAAAAATCACTTTAGTCGAAGGGATCCCACTTGAATTGACTGATTGGGATCTGACCGATGGGCTTTGGGTCGAAGGCTATGAAAACGGCACTGAAGATGAGATCAAACGCTTCAAAGTTGATCACGATGCATTGATCATTGGAAAAGATGGGGTCGAACTACAGATCGCGCCACGTGATGTGCGTTTTCAGTCGGCTTCGTTAGTCGATCGGATGTTGACCAATTTTGCGGGGCCATTGAATAATTTCTTGTTAGCGATCGTAGCTTTTGGCTTAGTCGCTTTCTTACAAGGAGGAGTCCCTGTAACGACTAATACGATAGCTCAAGTTCAAACTGATTCAGTTGCTCAAAAAGCTGGTTTAAAAGCAAATGATACGATCATTGCGATCGATGGTGATAAAACACCGACTTGGGACGATGTAGCCCAACATATCAGAACAGCTGACGGTAAAGAGCTTGTTTTAACAGTCAAGCGAGCTGACAAAAAGCAAAATATCAAGGTCACACCAGTCCAAAAAAACGTAAATGGACAAAAGGTCGCCCAGATTGGTATAATTGCTAAGGGAAAAATGGATCGTTCTATCAAAGCCAAGCTGACTTATGGGTTTACCCAAACTTGGTATGTGATAAAACAGCTAGGAAATGCCCTAGCGTCAATGTTACACGGCTTTAGTCTAAATGATCTAGGTGGTCCGGTAGCAATGTTTTCACTCACATCACAGGCTAAAGAAAACGGCCTGATCAGTGTTGTGACACTAACAGCACTGTTGTCAGTTAACTTAGGGATCATCAACTTGTTACCGATTCCTGCTTTGGATGGGGGCAAGTTGCTATTAAATATTATCGAAGCGATCAGAAGAAAACCACTTGATCCAGAAAAAGAGATCATTATCACAATGATCGGTTTTGGATTTTTGATGATCTTGATGCTTCTAGTTACGTGGAATGATATTCAACGCTATTTCTTCCGCTAATTAAATATAAAAGGGGTCTGAGCAAGAATGAAACAATCAAAAATGTTGATTCCAACATTAAAAGAAGTGCCAAGCGATGCTGAAGCACTCAGTCACCAGTTAATGTTACGAGCTGGTTATATCAAACAAGTGACAGCCGGAGTCTATGCCTATTTACCATTGGCTTATCGGGTCTTAAATAATATCGAAACGATCATCCGTGATGAAATGGACAAGATCGATGCCGTTGAAATGCTCGTGCCAGGAGTTTTACCAGCTGAACTTTGGGAAGAATCTGGCCGCTACAAGACATACGGGGCTAATTTATTTAAATTAAAGGATCGCCATGAACGTGACTTTATCTTAGGACCAACACACGAAGAGACATTTACTAAGATCATCAAAGATGCGATCAAGACATACAAAAAATTGCCTTTGACGTTGTATCAGATCCAAATGAAATACCGGGATGAAAGTCGTCCGCGGTTTGGACTTTTACGTGGGCGTGAATTCTTGATGTTGGATGATTATTCATTCCACACAGATATGGAAAGTTTAGATCAAACTTACCGTGATATGGATAAAGCTTACCAACAGATCTTTGAACGTGTCGGCCTTGATTTTAGAGGGATCATTGCTGATGCTGGTGCAATGGGTGGTAAGGATTCCAAAGAATTTATGGCGATCGCACCGATCGGGGAAGATACGGTCGTTTATTCCGACTCAAGTGATTACGCTGCTAACCTTGAAATGGCAAAGAACTTGCGGATCAATAAGAAATCCCACGAAACACCAAAGGAATTGACAAAAGTAGCTACACCAGATGCAAAGACGATCGACGAAGTCTCAGCTTTCTTAGAAGTTGAGCCTGAGAGCATGATCAAAACTTTAGTCTTTATGGCCGATGAAGAACCCGTCATCGTTTTGATGCGAGGTAATGATGAGCTCAATGAAGTCAAATTGAAAAATTATTTGGATTGTGACTTCTTAGATCCGGCTGAAGATGCCCAAGCACGTGAGCTTTTAGGTGCAGATTTTGGCTCTTTAGGACCAGTTGGTGTCGCCAAAGACGTTAAGATCGTAGCTGATCTTGATGTTGAAGGTATGGTCAATGCTAATGTAGGGGCTAACGAAAATGGTTATCACTACATGAACGCTAATATCGAACGCGATTACCGTGTAGACGATTTTGTCGATCTGCGGACTGTCAAAGAAGGTGATCTCTCGCCAGATGGTGAAGGTGTCCTTAAGTTTACACGTGGGATCGAGATCGGTCACATTTTCAAATTAGGTACACGTTATTCTGAAAGCTTAGGTGCGACAGTTTTAGATGAAAATGGTCGTGAAGTACCGATCATCATGGGTAGCTATGGTATCGGGGTATCTCGTTTGCTATCTGCGATCGTAGAGCAAAATAGCGATGAAAATGGGATCATTTGGCCGCGTTCGATCGCACCATTTGACATTCACGTGGTACCGGTCAATGTGAAGAAAGAAGAACAAGTTAAACTAGCAACTGAGATCACAACAATGCTAGAAGATGCTGGCTACAAAGTTTTAGTTGATGATCGTAAAGAACGTCCAGGGGTAAAATTTGCCGATGCTGATCTTATCGGTCTACCTGCGCGGATCACAGTTGGTAAAAAAGCCGATGAAGGAATCGTTGAGATCAAATTACGTCGTACAGGCGAAACACTTGAAGTTAAGACAGATGAATTGTTAAATTCGATCAAGATCTTACTCAAAGAAGATCAAGGCATTTTTGGCTAGATATAGATAATTGGACTGGCGAAAGTGACTTCACCAGTCCTTTTATTTCTGATAGAGAGGGGTCAGAATTTGGAACCAAATAAACAGGAATTGTTTTTGCGCTTACTTGAACAGATCAAGTGGCAACATTTACCAGAAGAACAAGAACTCTTTGCTGGAGCTGCGATCGATAAAGTCGAAGTCCATACAGCTTCAAAGCGCTGGGAATTTGTGATCAGTTTAAAGCAAGTATTGCCCTTTACAACATTTTTGCGCTTTAACCACGCCCTTGCTAACGCTTTTGAACCGATCGCGCAAACGACTTTGAACTTGAAAGTCCAAGAGGCGACGTTAAATGAGCGTGATCTAGGTGATTATTGGGCCTATGTGGTGTCAACGTGTGGGGTCAATTCGCCTTTGATCCAAGAATTATGTCAAGGTAAGGTACCGTATTTAGACGATAACCGGGTCATGTTGTTAGCTGAAAATGAGATCATCAAAAACTTTTTGACGACACAGGCTTTAGGACCGATCGAACGGACATATCAACAATATGGGTTTCCTAAATTTACGATCAATACGCTGATCGATGAATCAAAGTCGCAGGCTAAGATCGATGAATACAAAGAACAAAAAGCTAGATCTGATGCGCAATTAGCCCAACAAGCGGTCGAGGCGATCCAAAAACAAAACGAAAAACGGCAACAAAAAGCTAAAGAAAAAGAAACAGTCACTGTTGACGGACCAGTCCAACTTGGCAAGAAGATCGCTGATGATGCTGAGATCAGACAGATGGCAACGATCACGGAAGAAGAACGTTCGGTGGTCATTCAAGGCTATATTTTCGATAAAGAGGTCCGTACTCTACGTTCTGAGCGTAAATTGCTCATCATCAAGGTCACCGATTATTCTTCATCAATGGTGATCAAGAAGTTTTCGCGCAATGAAGAAGATGAAGCGATGTTTGATGCATTAGCTGTCGGTAAGTGGGTCAAAGTTCGCGGGAGTGTTCAAGAAGATACCTATATGCGTGACCTAGCGATGAATGCCTATGATATCGTTGAAGTAGCACATGAGGGACGCAAAGATACCGCACCCGAAGATCATAAGCGCGCTGAATTGCATGTTCATTCCAATATGAGTATGATGGATGCGACAAACAGCATCAGTGACTATGTCAAGCAAGCAGCTGCTTGGGGGCAAAAAGCGATCGCGATCACTGATCATAGTACGCTCCAAGCTTTCCCTGAAGCGCATAGTGCGGGCTTGAAAAATAATGTCAAGATCTTGTACGGGGTCGAAGCTAATGTTGTCGATGATGGGCAACCGATCGCCTATAATGAACAACATGTGAAATTAAAAGATGCGACATATGTTGTTTTCGATACGGAAACGACCGGGTTATCGGCTCGTTATGATAAGGTCATCGAATTAGCGGCAGTCAAGATGAAAGATGGCGAAGTGATCGAGCGTTTTGAACAATTTATCGATCCGGGGCATCCCCTTTCACAAACGACGATCAAATTGACTTCGATCACCGATGATATGGTCCGGGGCTCAAAGTCTGAAAAAGAAGTTTTTGAGATGTTCCAAGAATTTTGTAAGGGCAGTATCATTGTCGGGCATAATGCGACCTTTGACGTGGACTTTATGAATACTGGTTATGCTCGGCATGGGTTACCTTTGATCAGTGAACCTTGGTTAGATACATTGCCAATGGCGCGCTTATTGTATCCAGAAATGAAAGGTTTTCGTTTGAATACCTTAGCTAAGAAATTGAATGTTAATTTGGAACACCATCACCGGGCGATCTATGATGCGGAAGCAACAGGCTACATCTATTATGCAATGCTAAAAGATGCTGAAGAGAAGTTGCAGATCGAATACCATGATCAATTTAATACGCAAAAAGATGATGATACTTATAAACATCAACATCCGTTCCATGCGGTGATCTTGGCTAAAACACAAGAAGGTCTCAAAAATCTCTTTAAAGTTGCTTCAGAGTCAATGGTCAAGTATTTCTATCGTGTTCCACGGGTACCACGTTCGGTCCTAGATAAATATCGTGAAGGCTTGATCGTTGGTTCGGCTTGTGCTGATGGAGAAGTTTTTACTGCGATGATGCAAAAAGGTTATGAACAAGCTAAAGAAAAGGCAAAATATTATGATTATTTGGAAGTTCAGCCTAAAGCATTATATGCACCTTTGATCGAACAAGAATTGGTCAAAAATAATAAAAATTTAGAAGAGATCATTGCTAATATGGTGCAACTAGCTGAAGAGCTCAAGATCCCGATCGCAGCTACAGGGGATGTGCATTTTATGAATAAAGAAGATGCGATCTACCGTAAGATCTTGATCCATTCACAAGGCGGGGCTAATCCACTTAATAAGCTACGTGATCTACCAGATGCACATTTTCGAACGACGGATGAAATGCTAGAAGACTTTGCCTTTTTAGGTGAAGAAAAGGCGGAAAAAGTCGTCGTGACCGATCCAAATAAGATCGTCGACATGTGTGATGAGATCACGCCGGTCAAGGATAAATTGTATACGCCTAAAATGCCAGGGGCTGAAGATGATATCAAGAATTTGACATTGAACAAAGCCCATGAATGGTATGGCGATCCGTTACCAGAGATCGTGCAAAAACGTGTTGATAAAGAATTGAAATCCGTTATCGGAAATGGTTTCTCAGTTATCTATTTGATCTCACAAAAGTTGGTAGCTAAATCAAATAAAGACGGTTATTTAGTAGGTTCTCGTGGTTCGGTGGGCTCGAGTTTGGTCGCCACTCTGACTGGTATCACTGAGGTCAACCCATTGCCACCACATTATCGCTGTCCTAAGTGTAAGTGGTCGCATTTTTATGAAAAAGGTGAATATGGTTCTGGCTATGACTTACCGGATAAAGAATGTCCAGAATGCGGAACAGAATTGGTCAAAGATGGCCAAGAGATCCCGTTTGAAACGTTCCTTGGTTTCAAGGGGAATAAAGTTCCCGATATCGATCTGAACTTCTCGGGTGACTATCAACCAGTAGCTCATAATTACACGAAAGTTTTGTTTGGTGAGAACAATGTGTTTCGGGCTGGAACGATCGGTACAGTGGCTGATAAAACGGCCTATGGCTATGTTAAAGCTTACGAACGTGATACTGAGCAGAATTTACGGGGCGCTGAAGTCGATCGATTGGCCAAGGGTGCCACAGGTGTTAAGCGAACGACCGGGCAACACCCGGCTGGGATCTTGGTCGTACCCGACTATCTTGACATCTATGATTTTACTCCGATCCAGTATCCGGCTGACGATCTGACTGCAGCTTGGAAAACAACTCACTTTGATTTCCACTCGATCCATGATAATATCTTAAAACTCGACTGTTTGGGGCATGATGATCCGACGATGATCAGAATGTTGCAAGATCTTTCAGGGATCGAACCAAAGACGATCCCGACCGATGATCCGGGGGTGATGAAGCTATTTTCAGGAACTGATATTTTAGGTGTTACTCCAGAGCAGATCCAGTCTAAGACCGGGACTTTAGGGATCCCAGAATTTGGGACGCGCTTTGTTCGAGGGATGTTAGAAGAAACGCACCCTAAAACGTTTGCCGAATTAGTCAAGATCTCTGGTCTTTCTCACGGGACTGATGTGTGGTTAGGTAACGCGGAAGAATTGATCCAAAACGGGACCGTTACGATGCCAGAAGTTATTGGATGTCGTGACGATATCATGATGGACTTGATCCATATGGGGGTTGAGTCTGATTTAGCTTTTAAGATCATGGAACACGTACGTAAGGGACGCGGGATCCCAGATGAGTGGCAGGCAGCGATGCGTGAATCTGAAGTGCCGGAATGGTATATCGGTGCATGCTTGAAGATCAAATACATGTTCCCGAAAGCCCACGCTGCTGCTTACGTGTTGATGGCTTTGCGGATCGCCTATTTCAAGGTGTATTATCCATTGGTATACTATGCTGCTTATTTCTCAGTCCGGGCTGACGACTTTGATCTAGTTTCGATGGCTCATGGTAAAGAATCCGTCAAAGCTGCGATGAAAGAGATCAATGACAAGGGTAATGATGCGACCGCTAAGGAGAAAAATCTTTTGACGGTGCTTGAATTAGCTAATGAAATGTTGGAACGTGGCTTTGAATTCAAAATGGTCGATCTCAATAAATCAGATGCCAGCGATTGGTTGATCGAAGATAATACGTTGATCGCACCATTTACGGCAGTACCAGGGTTAGGTTTGAACGTTGCTAAACAGATCGTGGCCGCACGTGAGGAACAAGATTTCTTATCCAAAGAAGATCTTGCTAAACGTGGTAAAGTCTCTGCGACGATCATTGACTTTATGACGGAAAACCATGTACTTGATACTTTACCAGACGAAAATCAATTGAGTTTATTTGAAAATCTATTCTAAATAGACCTTTTTGTCATTGGTTTTAGCAAAGTAAATATGGAAAAATAATGTAATCTTGAAATTCCAAGGTTTAAATGTTATAATTACTTTTGTATTTTGATAACTCGTGAGAGTGAGCAGAGATGCTCACTCTTTTTATTGGAATAAAAAATGCGTTACAATAGAGTTGCAAGTTATTTTAGAGGGGGCTAATGCGTGAGTGTTGTAGAAACAGTAACGAAGCTAGTTACACCGATCTTGGATGATCATCACTTTGAATTAGTTGATATCGAATTTGTCAAAGAAGGAAAAAGTTGGTATTTGCGTGTCTTTATCGACAAAGAAGGGGGCATCAACATCGAAGAATGTGCCCTTGTTAGCGACCAACTTAGTGAAAAGTTGGATAATTGTGATCCAGATCCAATTCCACAAGCTTATTATTTGGAAGTTTCTTCGCCAGGGGCAGAACGACCATTGAAAAAAGAAAAAGATTATGAGCGTGCTTTGAACTCATATATCAATGTTTCACTTTACCAACAGCTCGATGGTAAGAAAGTATATGAAGGAACAATGACAGCATTATCCAAAGATGAGTTGACACTTGAATATATGGATAAGACCCGTAAAAAAACAATCACGATCCCACGCAAGCAAATTGCTAAAGCGCGGCTCGCAATTAAATTTTAAAAGATTATTTTTACAAGGAGAATCAGACCATGAGTAAGGAATTACTTAACGCATTAGATGCGCTTGAAACAGAAAAAGGAATCAAAAAAGAAATTGTGATCGATGCGTTGGAACAGGCTTTAGTTTCAGCTTACAAGCGAAATTACGATAAGGCCCAAAACGTAGAAGTTGAATTTGACAAGCGTAAAGGTGACATCAAAGTCTATTCCGTCAAAGAAGTTGTCAACAATGTCTTTGACTCACGCTTAGAAGTTAGCTTAGAAGATGCATTAGAGATCAACAAGGCTTATGAAGTTGGTGATACGATCCGCTTTGAAGTGACACCACGTGATTTTGGACGGATCGCAGCTCAAACAGCTAAGCAAGTGATCATGCAACGCGTGCGTGAAGAAGAACGCCAAATGATCTATGATCAATACAGCAAGTATGAAAATGAGATCGTCTCTGGTGAAGTTGAACGCCATGATAGCCGTTATATCTATGTCAATTTAGGCAATGTTGAAGCTGTTTTATCTAAAAAAGATCAAGTGCCAGGTGAAGTTTACAAATCACATGATCGGATCAAAGTCTACATCTACAAAGTTGTGGATCCATCAGCTAACAACAATGAACCAGAAGTTGAAAATAAAGATGGTAAGAAACGGCGCAAGAATCGTGGACCACAAGTTTACGTTAGCCGTTCCCACCCAGATCTATTGAAACGTCTATTTGAAAATGAAGTACCTGAAATTTTTGACGGTACAGTTGAGATCAAATCGATCGCACGTGAAGCCGGTGATCGTGCTAAAGTGGCTGTTTATTCAGCAGAAGAAGGCGTTGATCCGATCGGAACATGTGTGGGCCCACGCGGTGAACGTGTTCAAGCGATCGTCAATGAATTGAATGGTGAAAAGATGGATATCATTGAATGGAGTGAAGATCCAGCTAAGTATATCTCAAATGCTTTGAACCCAGCTAATATCGTTGAAGTTCGCTTTGATCCTGAAAATGAACGTGTCTGCACAGTGATCGTGCCAGATGATCAACTTTCACTTGCGATCGGTAAGCGAGGGCAAAATGCTCGTTTAGCAGCGCATTTGACTGGATACAAGATCGATATCAAATCCGAATCCGATATGGCTGCTTTAGAAGCTAATGCTGATTTAGCTGACCAAGCAGAAGTTTCAGTTGAAACAACTGAAGAATAGGGGGCACAAACATGGCACAACGCAAGATCCCAATGCGCAAAGATATCGTTACTGGTGAAATGAAACCTAAAAAAGAACTTGTACGCGTCGTGAAAAACAAAGAAAATGAAGTAAGTCTCGATCCGACTGGTAAAAAAGCTGGTCGGGGGGCGTACATTCATTTAGATGTGGCTACCGCAAAGAAAGCTCGGGAACAAAAGACTTTTGATAAAGTTTTTGGTGTTAAGATCGAACCTGCTTTTTATGATGAGCTAGTGGCATATGTCGATCACCAAGTTGCACGAGCAGAGTTATTTGGCAATGGAAAATAAAATCGAACAACAAAAAGCTCTAAATTTATTGGGATTAGCTCGGAAAGCTGGCAAGTTGACTACAGGCCAAGACCTGGTCTTAGCAGCGATTCGTTCCGGAAAAGCTAAAGTCGTGCTGATGGCAAACGATTGCGGGCAAAGCACCCAAAAGAAATTCACCGATAAGTGCAAGAGCTATGATGTAGCATTAACAACAGAATTTACAAAACAGGAATTAAGTGCTGCGATCGGCGCCAAGCGTTCATTGATCGCAGTTACCGATCCGGGTTTTGGGAAGAAGATACGCCAGCTTCTTTTTTCTTGATCGAAGGGTACAAAGCTTATTCGGTCAGGGATCGAGTAGGTGTGTATTCTTGAAAATAAGGAGAGTGAAGTCATGAGTAAAAAAAGGATTTATGAACTGGCTAAGGAATTAAACGTTAGCAACAAAGAAGTAATTGAAGTTGCAAAGAAAAATGGTTTTAAAGTTGGTAACCACATGTCATCTTTAGACCAAGCTGCTGAAGCTAAAGTAAAAGCTTCATTTGTTAAACCAGTTAAATCTAGTTCACAACAGCAGGCGACTCCTAAAAAAGAAAACAGCGAGAAAAAACAAAATGTTGCTGTAAACAAAAACTCCCAAAATGCGCGGAATAATAACCATTCTAAGCATCAAAACCAAGCATCCGCACAAAGAAATAATGAAAGGCATTCAGGGAAGCGTATGGAAAAAAACAACAACAATAATAACAACGCGAATAATACAAAACATCGCGGTAATAATTCCCAAGGCAATAGCCAAAACAACAACAGCCAAAAGAAAAACAAGTTTTCAAACAATCGCTTTGGCGGGAATAATAACAATCATAAGTTCAATAAAAAGAACAAGAAAAACAAAAATAAGAAGTTCAATCAAAAGAACAATAAACCAGCAGTTCCTCCGCGTAAAAACAAGCCATTACCAGAAGTTTTGGTCTATACAGTCGGCATGAACGTGGCAGATATTGCTAAAAAGATCCACCGTGAACCAGCTGAGATCATCAAGAAATTATTTATGATGGGTGTCATGGTCAACCAAAACCAATCCCTTGATAAAGATACGATCGAGATCTTGGCAGCCGATTACGGTATCAAGGCGGAAGAAAAAGTCGAAGTTGACGTAGCTGACATCGATAAATTCTTTGAAGAAGAACAAAACAATCAAGATAATTTGACTTCACGCCCACCAGTTGTGACGATCATGGGTCACGTTGACCATGGTAAGACAACGTTATTGGATAAATTACGTCATACCAATGTTACAGCTGGCGAAGCTGGTGGTATCACGCAACATATCGGTGCTTACCAAGTACGTCACTCAGGTAAAACGATCACATTCTTGGATACGCCAGGACACGCGGCCTTCACTAACATGCGGGCTCGTGGGGCAGACATCACTGATATCACTGTCTTAGTCGTTGCAGCTGATGACGGTGTAATGCCACAAACGATCGAAGCTATCAACCACGCTAAGGCTGCTAATGTGCCGATCATCGTTGCGGTCAACAAGATCGATAAGCCAGGTGCTAATCCAAACCACGTCATGGAACAATTATCAGAGTATGAATTGATCCCTGAAAGTTGGGGTGGCGATACGATCTTCGTTGAGATCTCAGCTAAATTCAATAAGAACTTAGAAGAATTGCTCGATATGATCTTACTTGAAGCTGAAATGCTCGAATTAAAAGCCAATGCTAAACAACACGGTGCAGGTTCTGTTATCGAAGCTCGTTTAGATAAGGGTAAGGGTTCCGTTGCCTCATTACTTGTGCAACACGGTACATTACATGTTGGTGACCCGATCGTTGTGGGTAACACCTTTGGTCGTGTGCGGACGATGACTGATGCTCGTGGTCGTTCGATCAAGAAAGCAACTCCAGCAACTCCAGTTGAGATCACTGGTTTAAACGATGTTCCTGATTCTGGTGATCGTTTCATCACATTTGATGACGAAAAAACAGCACGGGCAGCTGGTGAAGAACGTGCTAAACGTGCCTTGATCAAGGAACGTAACCAAACGACACATGTGACCTTAGATAACTTGTTTGATACCTTAAAAGAAGGCGATCTAAAGGAAGTTGATCTGATCATCAAGGCCGACGTGCAAGGTTCAGCTGAAGCTTTAGCACAAAGCTTTAAGAAGATCGATGTTGAAGGTGTTCGCGTAAACATCATCCACCAAGCAGTTGGTGCGATCAACGAATCTGACGTTACTTTGGCTGAAGCTTCAAATGCTATCATCATCGGTTTCAACGTACGTCCAACGCCACAAGCTAAGATCCAAGCTGAAAGTGATAAGGTCGATATTCGTTTACACAACGTTATCTATAAGGCGATCGATGAAGTTGAGACTGCGATGAAGGGTATGCTAGAACCAGTCTTTGAAGAAAAAGTCATCGGTGAAGTTGAAATTCGTGAAACTTATAAAGTATCTAAGTTAGGTACGATCGGTGGGGGCTATGTCACAGATGGCTATATCCAACGTGATAGTGGTGTCCGTGTTATCCGCGATGGTATCGTGATCTATGAAGGTCAGCTTGCTTCACTTAAACGTTTCAAAGATGACGTTAAACAAGTAAAACAAGGCTACGAATGTGGTCTGATGATCGAAAAATACAACGATATCAAAGTAGGCGATCGTATCGAAGCTTACGTGATGGAAGAAGTTCCACAAGACTAATATTTGATTTGAGGAGGAATTTGAATGGCACAACATTATCGTGTGGGTCGGTTATCACAAGAGATCCAAAGGGAAGTCAATGATATTTTGACTAAGCGTGTGCGTGATCCTCGAGTACAAGGCGTGACGATCACGGGCGTAGAAGTGACAGGTGACTTGCAACATGCAACGATCTACTACAGTACATTATCTAATTTGGCTTCTGACGCTGAAAAAACACAGATCGGTTTAGATAAAGCAACAGGTTTGATCAGACGTGAATTGGGTCAACGCTTGCGTATTTATGTAACGCCTGAAATTAAATTTGAACGGGATGAATCAGTGCGTTACGGTGATCATATCGATGAGCTTTTAAGTAAGCTACACCAGCAAGAAAGTAATCCTTATTGATCGATCATGATTTAAAAATTATGTGTAGATAAAAAGAAGCTGGAAAAATTTTTCTAGCTTCTTTTTTTAGAAAAGAGAGGTAAAAGATGGACGGGATCCTTCCTTTGAATAAAGATCGTGGTATGACGAGCCACGATGCAGTTTTTAAATGCCGGAAAATTTTTAAAACGCGTAAAGTTGGTCATAGTGGTACGCTTGATCCTAATGTCGATGGTGTCTTACCGATCTGTATCGGTAGAGCGACCAAGGCAGTTAATTACTTGATGGCGTCAGGAAAAGTTTATAAAGGCGAGATCATTTTAGGTTTTTCAACAGAAACTGAAGATCTTGATGGTGAAGTTGTTGCTAAAAAAGCTATCGAACGACCATTTAGTCAAGAACAGATCGACCAAGCAATGACACGATTGACAGGTGAGATAATTCAGATCCCACCGATGTATTCTGCAGTCAAGGTCAATGGTAAACGACTCTACGAATACGCACGTGCTGGACAAAGTGTTGAACGTCCTAAAAGAAAGATCACAGTCGATTATTTTAAGCAGACTAAGCCAAGTACCTATGATGCAACTAAACAACAACAAACGCTTTATTTTGAAGTTGGCTGCGGTAAAGGAACTTATATAAGGACGCTAGCGTTAGATCTAGGTGAGATCTTAGGTGTACCAGCTGTAATGTCAGATCTGACACGTTTGCAAAGTGGGGGCTTTGAGCTAGAGCAGAGCGTGACCCTCGAACAGCTGACTAATGCCACGCCAGAAGAATTGGAAAACTATCTTTATCCACTTGAATATGCTTTTCGGAGCTATCCTAAGGTCATTTTGACTGAACAACAGTGGCAAAAGGTTCAAAATGGTGGCTTTTTACCAGCAAATATTTTTAAAGATAAGACAACGAAGATCTTGTTGATGTATGGCGATAAAGCACGGGCGCTTTATTATTATGATGATAAAAAAGGTGTTTTTCGTTCAGAACAAATGCTTGATCTAACTTAAAGAGGGTAACAGAGATGAAAGTTATTGAATTAGCTGAACCATATGCTAAAAGTGAGATCTATCCGGGAAAGATCGTCTTAGCACTAGGTTTTTTTGACGGGGTCCATCGCGGACATCAAGCTGTGATCAAAGCAGCTAAACAGCAAGCTCAAAAAATGGGTGCTAAGCTAGCAGTGATGACTTTTGATCGGCATCCCAGCGCTATTTTCCAGCAGCGTGATCCACAAACGATCCAATATTTGACGACGATCACCGAAAAATTAGCGCTATTTGAAAAATTTGGCGCAGATATTGCCTATGTGGTCAAATTTGACGAAAAACTTGCTTATTTAAAACCTCAAGAATTTATCGATAAATATGTCGTGGGGTTAAATGCGGTAGGGATCACAGCCGGCAGTGATTACACTTATGGTCCCCATACGGTCGCTAATATGAAAAATCTACCTAAGTATGCTAAAAATAGATTCGAGATCCAGACTGTCGAGTTACTAAAAGAAGATGAAAAAGTTGGTTCGACTGGGATCAGGGAAGCTTTAGCGAGTGGCAAAGTTGAACTTGCGGCCCACTATTTAGGCTATGATTACCAAACGACTGGGACGGTGGTACATGGCTTTGAACGCGGCCGCCAGATAGGTTTTCCGACTTTGAACATCGAAACGAGTCTTGCTAAACAATTGCCAGCAGTGGGAGTCTATGCCGTTGAAGTAGAATTGGATGGCAAACGATATCAAGGGATGGCTTCGATCGGTCATAATGAGACTTTTGGTGCTGATCTAGCTAAGACATTAGAAGTAAATCTCTTTGATTTTTCGGCGATGGTCTATGGCAAAAAAGTAACGGTCTATTGGAAAAATTATCTACGTCCAATGGTGAAATTTAATAGTATCGCTGAATTAGTCGCACAATTAGAGGATGATAAACGGCATTCTGAAGCAGTACTCAATGTTCAAAATGAAAATTAGCACTCTGCTTGACAGATTGCTAAGAGTTGTGTATATTAATAATTGACTTAGCACTCCATAGTGTTAAGTGCTAAAAGAGGTGATCGTAGTGTTGACTGAGCGACAGTTATTGATCCTTGAAGCTGTGATCCGTAATTATACAGAAGCGGGTCAGCCGATCGGATCGAAGACTTTACAACAACAATTACCGGTCCATGTGAGTTCAGCGACCATTCGCAATGAGATGGCGGTTCTCGAACAGCAAGGATATATTGCAAAGGAGCATTCAAGTTCGGGGCGGATCCCTTCACTTAAGGGTTATCGATATTATGTTGATAATTTGATGAAACCTAGCAAGCTTGATCGTAATGCTTTGCATGATATTCGCAACTCTTTTGGAAATGAATTTCAGAAGATCGATGAGATCCTAGCTACTTCAGCCAAGATCTTATCCGATTTGACAAGTTATACTGCTATTTCGCTCAAACCTGAAGCTAAAGATCTACGCTTAGAAGGTTTTAGACTTGTAGAGCTTGGCAATCAACAGGTAATGGTGATTTTGGTAACAAGTGACGGTACCGTTGAGAGTCAGACTTTTACGATGCCAAGTGGGATAAGTGGCAGTGAACTCGAAGCTGTTATCCGTCTGATCAATGATAAAGTCGTTGGTCTACCACTAAGACAGGTGATCGTCAGGCTTAATGAATGTTTGCCCCTTTTGAACCGTTACTTACATCAACCGGCTGGTTTCATTGATGTTTTTGGTAACATCTTGAACCGTGCAGCTAAGGAACAGGTTTATGTAGGGGGTAAGATGAATCTTTTGGATTTTTCCAAAGATGCCTCACTTGAACAGATAAAGTCGCTATATTCTCTAGTTGATCATACTCAAGGGATCGGCAGTTTGGTGGATTCATCTAAGGATGGGATCTCCGTCAAGTTAGGTGATGAGCTACCAAGCATTTTGCTACAAAATTATAGCTTGATCTCTGCTACTTTTGATGACGGCAATCATGGACAAGGGACGATCGCGATCCTAGGTCCAACAAATATGCCATATTCAAAGATGATCGGTCTGATCACGGTTTTCCGTGATGAACTGACCAAGAGGATAAACGATTATTATCAAAAGTTTTAAATTAATTTTATAAGAAAAGGGGTGTTGATGTGGCAGAAGAAGAGATCAAAAATGCTGCAGCAGAGCAAACAGCACCGGATGAAACTGAAGTAAAGAATGATTCAGTGGATGATCCAAAGAAAGAAGAAGCTGTCGATGAAGTCACAGCTTTGACTGATCAGTTAGCTGAACTGCAAAAAAAATATGATGAATTAGAAGATCGCTACTACCGTTCAGAAGCGGAAATGGCGAATATGACTAAGCGTTTCAAAAAAGAACAAGAACAACTTCTTCGTTATGAAGGACAAGATCTAGCACGTGATATTTTACCAGTTGTCGATAACTTGACACGTGCCTTGCAAACAGAAGTTGAAGATGCTGGTTCTAAACAACTCAAGCAAGGGATCGAGATCGTTGCAAGAGATCTTGATAAGGCCTTGCAAAGTAATGACGTGACGAAGATCGCTTCGTTAGGTGAAGAATTTGATCCGACGAAACATCAAGCGGTCAAGTCAGTACCGGTCGAAGAAGGGCAAACGCCTGAAACGATCGTCCAAGTCTTACAAGAGGGCTATATGTTAAAAGATCGCGTCTTACGTCCAGCAATGGTCGTTGTCGCACAATAATTTTGTAAAAGGGTGAATTTTTAATGTCAAAAATCATTGGTATTGACCTTGGGACAACTAACTCAGCAGTTGCTGTTCTTGAAGGTAAAGAAGCAAAAATTATTACAAATCCAGAAGGTAACCGGACAACTCCATCTGTTGTTTCATTTAAGAATGGTGAAACTCAAGTTGGTGAAGTAGCAAAGCGTCAAGCAATTACTAATCCTAACACTATTTCATCAATCAAGAGTCACATGGGTGAAGCAGGATACACTGTTGAAGTTGATGGTAAGAAATATACTCCACAAGAAATTTCAGCAATGATTTTGCAATACATCAAAGAATATGCTGAAAGCTACTTAGGTGAAGAAGTTACGCAAGCTGTTATCACAGTTCCAGCTTACTTCAATGACTCACAACGTCAAGCTACTAAAGATGCTGGTAAGATCGCTGGCTTGAAAGTTGAACGTATCGTCAACGAACCGACCGCAGCTGCTTTAGCTTATGGTTTGGACAAGCAAGACAAAGATGAAAAAGTTTTAGTCTTTGACCTTGGTGGTGGTACATTTGACGTTTCCATCCTTGAACTTGGCGATGGCGTCTTCCAAGTACTTTCCACAAACGGTGATACAAACCTTGGTGGGGATGACTTTGATAACAAGATCATCGATTGGTTAGTTGCAGAATTCAAGAAAGAACATGGTATCGATCTTTCAACTGATAAGATGGCAATGCAACGTCTTAAAGATGCTGCTGAAAAAGCTAAGAAAGACCTTTCTGGTGTAACTTCTGCACAGATTTCCTTGCCATTTATCACAGCAGGTGAAGCAGGTCCATTGCACTTAGAAACAACTTTAACACGTGCTAAGTTCAATGAATTGACACATGACTTGATCGAAAGAACTAAGATCCCTGTACGTAATGCTTTACAAGATGCTGGTTTAACAAATGCTGACATCGATGAAGTTATCTTAGTTGGTGGTTCAACACGTATCCCTGCAGTTAAAGAAGCTGTTAAAGCTGAAACTGGCCATACACCAAACGAATCTGTCAACCCTGATGAAGCTGTTGCTTTAGGGGCAGCTATCCAAGGTGGGGTCATCACAGGTGATGTTAAAGACGTTGTTTTACTTGATGTTACACCATTATCACTTGGTATCGAAACAATGGGTGGCGTCTTTACAAAATTGATCGATCGTAACACAACGATCCCAACATCTAAGTCCCAAGTCTTCTCAACTGCTGCTGATAACCAACCAGCTGTTGACATTCACGTTCTTCAAGGTGAACGTCCAATGGCAGCAGATAATAAGACTTTAGGTAACTTCCAACTAACTGATATTCCTGCTGCTCCTCGTGGTGTTCCTCAAATCAAAGTTACATTTGATATCGATAAGAACGGTATTGTTAATGTTTCTGCTGAAGATCTCGGTACTAACAAAGAACAAAAGATCACGATCAAGAGTTCATCTGGTCTATCCGATGAAGAGATCGATCGTATGGTCAAGGAAGCTAAAGAAAACGAAGAAGCTGACAAGAAGCGTAAAGAAGAAGTTGATCTACGCAACGAAGTAGACCAATTGCTCTTCCAAACAGATAAGACGTTAGAAGAGATCAAGGGCAAAGTGTCTGATGACGAAGTGAAGAAAGCTGAAGATGCACGTGATGCATTGAAGAAAGCTCAAGAAGAAAACAACGTTGAAGACATGAAAGCTAAGAAAGATGATTTGACAAAGATCATCCAAGACATGTCAGTCAAACTTTACCAACAAGCACAACAAGCTCAAGGCCAAGCTCAAGCTGATGGTGCATCTGCTAGCGACAACAACGCAGCTGATGATAACACAGTAGATGGCGACTTTAAAGAAGTCGATCCTGACGATAAATAATCGTTACAATGGCTAAATGAAAAGTCAAAGGCCCTTTGTGGACTTTGGCTTTTTATTTTTAAGCAGTTATGTTAATCTAAATTTAAGTGTAATTGCACGGCAAATAACCAATTATTTGGAGGAGAAACATGGAAAAGAATCCTTATGATGTCTTAGGTATTTCCAAAGATGCATCTGCTGATGAGATCAAGCGCGCTTATCGTAAACTATCGAAGAAGTATCACCCTGACTTAAACCATGAAGCTGGGGCAGAAGAAAAGTTCAAAGAGGTAAACGATGCTTATGAGATTTTAAGTGACCCACAAAAAAAGGCTCAATTTGATCAGTTTGGCTCGACTGGAGCTCAAGGCTTTGGCGGTGCTGGACAAGGCTTTGGTGGCGGCTTTGAAGGTAGCTTCGGTGGCTTTGACGATATTTTCAGTTCATTCTTTGGTGGTGGCGGTGCTAGCCGTTCACGAACAGCACCGCGTCAAGGCCGTGATCTGCAATATGAGATGAACTTGACCTTTGAAGAAGCAATTTTTGGCAAGACGACTGAAATTGAATATACTCGTGAAGAAGATTGTGACACATGTAACGGTACCGGTGCTAAACCAGGCACTTCACCTGTGACCTGTTCACACTGTGGTGGTCGTGGCTTTGTCCAAGTTGAGCGTCAAACACCACTTGGTCGTATCATGACTCAACAAGAATGTGATGTCTGTGGTGGTACCGGAAAAGAGATCAAAGAAAAGTGTACTACATGTCATGGATCCGGTCATATCCGCAAGAAGCATGCAGTTGAAGTCAAAGTGCCAGCAGGGGTCGAAGATGGCAATCAAATGCGCTTACAAGGCCAAGGTGAAGCTGGGGTAAATGGTGGCCCATACGGTGATCTATTTATCGTCTTTAATGTTGCACCAAGTGATACTTTCAAGCGTGATGGCTCTGAGATCTATTTAGAACAACCGATCACGTTTGTACAAGCGACTTTAGGGGCTGAGATCCCAGTTAAGACTGTCCACGGGGATGTTAAGTTGAAGATCCCAGCTGGGACGCAAACAGGAACAACATTCCGCTTACGTGGTAAAGGTGCACCGAGATTGCATGGCACAGGCAATGGTGATGAACGTGTTACAGTGAAAGTTCAAACACCAAAGAGCTTAAATAAACAACAAAAGATCGCCTTGAAGGCTTTTGCGGAAGCTTCTGGTGATGAAGTTGCTGATGAAGGAAGCTTCTTAGATCGCTTAGTCAAAGCGCTAAAAAATGAATAGGATCACAAGATAAAAATTTATAAATTTTATCTGAAAATGATTGACTTTAGTCATAAAAAGACGGTATAATTAACTTCGTTGCGATGGTCTGGTAGCTCAGCTGGATAGAGCAACGGTCTTCTAAACCGTGGGTCGTGAGTTCGAATCTCACCCGGATCATATCAAATGAAGTTAATTACCGTATAAAAAGCAAAACGTTGTTATATCAGCGTTTTGCTTTTTTGTTAATGCACTTGTGACGAATGATTTTTGTGGTGACGTTGTAGGCATCGTTGATGTTTACTTGAACGAAACTTTATTTTTGAGGTGATTTTGTGATGAAACTTAGCGAAAAGTTAGGCTTCAACTTGTTTTACTGGGATAAACATTTTAAAAATGCTCTCGATTTGATGCAGCATGTTGGTGTCAAATACGCTCGACCTTATTGGGATTTTCAAAGCTATGAAATGTCTGATGATGCGCTAGCATGGCATTGGCGTGATGACGTGATAGAGCAATTTGTCACTCGTGGACTGACACCAGTTTTATCTTTTTCTGCTGGTGAGATCACAGATGATAGAAGTTGGGTAGATGAAACTAGATCGTATTTTTCAGCTAGGGAGATCGAGCAGTTTAAGAACTTTGTCACGCAGATCATTGAGCGTTATAAACAATACGATATCATTTACGAAGCTTGGAATGAAGCTAACGGTTCGTTCTGGGTACGATCTTGGGACGATGCTCAAAATGACGAAAATGTTATTAGATCGTATGTCGAATTTAATAATTTTATCGGTCAACAGGTCAAAAAGATCGCACCAAATTCAAAATTTTGCAATTTGAATAGTGTGTATTATCCAGAAATGCATTTGCCACAGCAAGAAAAAAAGTTAAGCAAAGTTATGAATATTTTGAGCGATAATCTCGCTGAAACTGACTATATCTCATTTCATCCTTACCCACTAAAGGAAGTGGATAGTGGTTTGCCTGAAGTGCTAATGCGCGACGGGAAGTTAAGCAAGTTAGCGATCCCGGTAATGTATACCGAATTGGGGTATCCAATAAGATCGAGCTGGCAAGGTGAGTGGAACGTTGCGCGATCTGCAGATAATATTGTTAGACAAATACTGATATCTGACAGTATTGGAGTTGAAGCGATGATTCCTTACACGTTAAGGACTGAACAAGATTATTCGCTCGCTGAGGATCTAAATGGACAGTTCACACTTAACACTATCGGTAAAGCGATTTTTGATTTGATTGCTGAATTAGGCGAGTACGAATTTAGTCAGAAGATCGACATAGGTCTACATACTGATTTCGTTGATGATCTTTATGTGTTTGAATATCGAAAAGGTAATGAACTAAAAATTGCGTATTGGTGCACGATGTATCCAGTTAAAAAACAGATCAAGTGGAGAGATTATGCGCCAGAGCTGATCTTCGATACTAAAGTTCAGTTCTTAGACTATGAAGATCTAGCTAAATAATTTTTTGTGGTGGGGGGAGTGGTGGAGAAAGTATATGGCAATGTTTGACAATGTTGTAGAAAATTGTTTCTAGTTCTTTAAAGAAAAGAGTAAATATTTTAGAGAAGTTCTGTGAGATGACTTAGGCTATTTTCACAGAACTTTTTTAGTACAAAAAAGTTCCCCTCTGACAAATATGTCAGAAGGTAAAGTGGGAAATAGGTAATGAATAGTGATCAGGATAAGGGGATAACGATGGCTGATCTGATATTTGATTTGTTATATAATACTAAAATAGGTTTTAGCATCGCATTTATACCGGTTGCAGGTTGGTTTTTCCACTTTTTAGAGCGTTTGGTTGAAATGATGTTTGTCCTAGCGATCTTACTCATTGGTGGCTTTATCTCATTAGTCAGTTCGCTTTTCAAAAAATAAAATATTCAGTAATTTTTCCTAAAATTTAAGCTATTTATTTTACAAGTGTATTGTTTAAATGTTATATTGTAAGCGTATTCATAATATGAAATTTATATTTTTGGAGGAATTAGTTATGGATCTAGCAAAATATATCGATCACACGATCTTGGCACCAAATGCAACCGAAGAACAAGTAGAAAAGATAATTTCTGAAGCATTAGAATATAGCTTTGCGTCAGTCTGCATCAATCCATATTGGGTCAAAAAAGTGGCTCAAGGTTTAGCTGATAGTGACGTTGAAGTCTGTACAGTGATCGGTTTTCCTTTAGGCGCTAATAAGACCAGTATCAAAGTCAGTGAAGCCAAAGAAGCGATCGCTGATGGAGCCGATGAGCTTGACATGGTGTTAAATATCGGCGAGCTAAAGGCTAAACATTACGATGCGGTCAAAGCAGACATTAAAACAGTAGTTGATGCATGCCATGCAGAAAATAAATTGGTCAAAGTGATCATTGAAGCTTGCTTATTGACCGATGAAGAAAAAATCAAAGCTTGTGAATTGTCAAAAGAAGCTGGAGCTGACTACGTTAAAACATCCACTGGTTTTTCGACCGGTGGCGCAACAGTAGCTGACATTGAATTGATGCGAAAGACTGTTGGACCAGACATCGGTGTTAAAGCTTCTGGCGGGATCCATTCCAAAGAAGAAGCTTTAGCTTTGATCGAGGCTGGAGCTTCACGTTTAGGTGCGAGTGCAGGAGTTAAGATCGTTAATAGTTAGGATGTGAGTGGAATGCGATTTAAACGTGTATTTACATTAGTGATCGACTCAGTAGGGATCGGAGCTGCTAAAGATGCGGCTAAATTTGATGATGAAGGCTCTGATACTTTAGGCCATATCACTTCTTATTGGGACGGCAAATTAAACTTACCTAATTTAACGGCTTTAGGTTTGGGCAATATTCGGGCTGATTCGCCATTAACAGGCGTTTTACCAGTCGAAGCCCCACTAGCTTACTATGGCAAGATGCAAGAGATCTCGGCTGGAAAAGATAGTATGGACGGTCACTGGGAAATGATGGGCTTGCCAGTGACTGAACCGCTGGGCTTTTTCCCTAACGGATTCCCAGAACCTTTGATCAAGGCGATCGAAGAATTTAGCGGACGTAAAGTTATCGTCAATCGTCCGATCTCAGGGACCGAAGTGATCGCTAAATACGGTGAAGAGCAGTTAGAAACTGGGGCCTTGATCGTGTATACTTCAGGTGATTCGGTCTTACAGATCGCAGCTAATACAGCGATCATCCCACTCGATGAGTTATATCGGATCTGTAAATATGTTAGAGAAATAACGATCGATGAATATCACATCGGGCGTATTATTGCGCGTCCTTATGTTGGTAAAGATAAAAATGAATTTAAACGAACATCTGACCGCCACGACTTTACGTTAGTCCCTCCTAAAGATACAGTTCTGGATATGTTAGGCCAAGCTGGCTTTGAAGTTATCGGAGTCGGGAAAACTAACGATATTTTTTCAGGTAAGGGGATCGATACGGGGATCCACACTGAAAGTAATGATGACGGGATGACTAAGACGATCGAAGTTGCTAAAACAGATTTTACAGGTCTGTGTTTTACGAACTTGGTCGATTTTGATGCAATGTATGGTCATCGTCGCGATCGTGAAGGCTATGGCAAAGCGTTGGCAGCATTTGATGAACGTTTGGGTGAGCTACTAGAGAATTTACAAGCTGACGATCTATTGTTGATCACAGCTGACCATGGTAACGATCCTGGATTTAAAGGGACCGATCATACCCGTGAGTATGTGCCCTTATTAGCTTACTCACCAAGTTTTTCTAAGGGTAGTTCGTTAGGGATCCGCGATACTTATGCTGACTTAGGTGCAACGATCCTAGATAATTTTGAGTTACCAAATAAAACGGACGGTAAGAGTTTTTTAGCCGATTTACGGAGGGATTAAGATGAGTGAACATATTGAAGCCAAGAAAGGTGATATTGCTAAGATCGTTTTGTTACCAGGTGATCCTTTAAGGGCTAAGCATATTGCCGAAACGTTTTTAGAAGATCCGATCTGTTACAATACAGTTCGTAATGCATTGGGTTATACAGGAACTTATAAAGGCATAAAGATCTCGGTCCAAGGAACAGGGATGGGGATCCCCTCGACTTTGATATATGCCGAAGAGCTGATCAATTACTACGAGTGTGAGATCTTGATCCGTGTCGGCACGTGTGGCGGAATGGCACCCGAAATAAAAGTTAGAGATGTCGTCTTAGCGCAATCGGCAACGACTGATTCGGCCATCATTCAAAATACTTTTGGCAGTGGTCTTTATTATGCGCCTACAGCTGATTTTAGTTTGCTCGATCATGCCTATGCTGCGGCTAAAAGAGAGCAGATAGCAGTTAAGGTCGGTAATATCATCTCAGAAGATCGTTTTTATAATGATGAGATCGATCGGGAAAAATTGATCCAGTATAATGTGTTAGGCGCTGAGATGGAAGCGGCAGGCTTATATCTGATCGCAGCTAAGTATAATGTAAGAGCCTTGGCCGTTTTAACGATCAGTAACCACATTATAAGTGGCGAATCAACACCAGCATCTGAGCGTGAACGATCATTTAACGATATGGTGAAAGTCGCGCTCGAAGCTGCAGTTTCACAAGTTAAAGCGTAGAAAGGTGGGAGCTACAATGCGAATGGTAGATATTATCGAACGCAAACGTAATGGAGCAGAATTGACAAAAGAAGAGCTACACACTTTTATCGAGGGTTATACTAAAGGCGAGATCCCAGATTATCAAGCTAGTGCTTTTTTGATGGCAACATATTTCAATGGGATGACAGCTAAGGAACAAGCAACCTTTGCTTTGGAGATGTTGCATTCAGGTGATGAAGTTGACTTGTCGCTGATCCCAGGTATCAAGGTCGATAAACACTCAACTGGTGGTGTGGGGGACAAGACCAGTATCCCTTTAGCTCCGATGATCGCTGCGTTAGATATTCCGATTCCGATGATCTCGGGGCGTGGTCTGGGACATACTGGAGGAACATTGGACAAATTGGAAGCGATGCCAGGATTTAAGGTCGAACTCAATGAGGCTGAATTTATCCAGCAAGTTAAAGATATCAACTTGGCGATCATCAGTGCTACCGGCAATATTGCGCCTGCAGATAAGAAATTATATGCTTTACGTGATGTTACTGCAACGGTCGACTCGATCCCATTGATCGCCGGTTCCATTATGAGTAAGAAGATCGCTTCTGGCACTGATGCGCTGGTCTTAGATGTTAAGACGGGCTCAGGTGCATTCATGAAGACCCAAGAGAAAGCTAAGGCCTTAGCACAAGCGATGGTCGAGATCGGTAAAAACGTGGGAATGCGTTGTATGGCAGTTATCTCTGATATGAATCAACCATTAGGCAATACGATCGGAAATACGCTTGAGATCGAAGAGTCGATCGAGATCCTAAAGGGTAATGGACCTAAAGATATCACTGATCTTGTCTTGACATTAGGAAGTCAGATGGTAGTTTTAGCTGGAAAAGCAGAAACTCTAGAGCAAGCGCGTGAAATGTTGATCGAAGTTTTAGTCAATGGTAAAGCCCTTGAAAAATTTGGCGATATGATCGAAGCGCAAGGTGGCGATCGCAATATCATCGATGATTATAGTTTGATGCCACAGGCAAAATATCAGATCGCGATCAAAGCACCTAAGGCAGGCTATATTTCTAAAATGACAGCTGATGAATTAGGTGTGGCAAGCATGCTACTTGGCGGTGGCCGTCAAAGTAAAGAAGATACGATCAATTATGCGGTCGGCCTACGCTTGCACAAAAAAGTCGGTGATCGAGTTGAAAAAGATGAGGAACTAGTGACCGTCTATAGTGATCAAAAAGACATTGAGCAAGTTGAAAAATTGATCTTAGATAATATCGAGATCGGTGAGAAGACTAATGCTGTTCCGTTGATCCATGAAATAATCAAATAGCAGATAAGATAGTATTGTTAGGGATGTAAGGCTTAACAATACTATTTTTTGATTTGCATAATTTAGTGATCCATATTAAGATAATTATCACATTGAAAAATGGGAGGAAACAGAGTTGAAACTATATGAGTTGACGTTGAATAACGTTTTTTATGTAGATCAACAGCGTAAAGATATTTATCTAGTTCATGTTAGGTATCCACAATACTTTAAGTTGCGACAACCAGCTTTACCGTGTGTGAAAGCTAAAATTGATATCAAAGATCGTGTCGAACGACCAGAAGTGAGATTTCATGAGGGGAAATTTACGCGTTTTAATGTAACGTATCATTTTCCCAATACAGGTCTATCAAAACCTGATTATAAGGTCAATCTCTTATTTCACTCAGAATTTATCAAGATCACGCGCCATCATATCGAGCATGTACATAAAAATTTATTGGAGCAGTTGCCAGATGATTTCACTAAAAGTGAGACGGTCTCGTTGGATGAACTTGAAGAAAACTTCAATAATGATGGTTATGTGGGCCAATATTTACAGGCGACATTGCAAGCAGTAAGTTAAAATGATCATTTTAAAGCATCAGCAATGATGCTTTTTTGTATTTAAAACCTATAAATAATAGTAGTTTGCTAAGAAATTGTCCAAACACCTTGTGTATCTTACTAAAAAGAAGGAAAATGGGGACCATATCAATATAGTTTGGGGGAGAATAGTATGGTACCAGAATATTTAAAAAAATACAGGGGTAGCCATGTAAAGCTAACGTTAATAGACGGTCGGTGGACAATTGGTTATGTTTTTTGCTATGAGCTTCCTGAAGATACGCTAGATGGAACTTGGGGGATCGTCTTGACTAAAAAGTATGAGCGAAGTTGTATTATTACTTTTCCGACCAAGACGATCACCGAGGCTCAGATCAAGAGTATCGACATCATCAGGGATAATTGGGGGCAAAGAGTGCTCAAACGTATCGGCGATGGCTATTGGTATCTGAAAGATGTTCTCGAATATGTTTGGGATGAATTAGAGTATTTTATTTTTGGATAGCCTAGTGTCGGTAAAATAAAAATAGAATTTTAAGTATATATTTTTTTGAATATTGTTGCAATTTAAAAGTGAAGTTGCTATAATATTCTTTGTTATGGAGAGTTGGCAGAGTGGTAATGCACCGGACTCGAAATCCGGCGAACCGGCTTATACCGGCGCGCAGGTTCAAATCCTGTACTCTCCTTAAATATACCTGTTATATCAAGGTGTTAGGGCTGTTATGCCCACCAAATGCCCACCAAACAGAAAAATATATTAAATCATCTGATAATTATCAGATGGTTTTTTTGTATTTGTCGGTGTCGTTGTTAAATCCAAGATTGCTGAGAACAGTATCTATTTCTTTATCAGCTTTACTTCGTAGCTCATCAATCAAATAGGCATATTTTTTAGCTGTCATTGTAATGTCTGAATGTCCCAAGCGCTTGCTGACAGCGTATAAGTCAACACCTTTATAAAGTAAGAGCGCAACATGTGAATGTCGGATGCTGTGGAAATGGTAACCTTTTTTGTTGATATTAGCTTCTTGCATTAGTTTTCGGAGTTCTTTATTTAATGCTGTCGGCGAAGGGATAGTGCCATATTGATTTACAAATACTAAGGAATTTCCATTTTGTTTTAGCTCGCTTAACAAATCTAATAGTTCTTTAGTAACTTTTATTACACGTTTGGAAGATTCATTTTTAGTGTTTTTAAACGCTTTAGTTCGATAGTCCCACGACTTATTTACAGTGATAGTTTGCCAGTTAAAGTTAATATCATCCCAAGTCAAAGCAGCAATTTCAGATTGACGCATCCCGGTATAAATAGCTGTCAAAATCATATAGTTGCTAGTGAAGTGATGATTCAACTTTCGCTTAGTAATAGCTACTAACTTTGAAATTTCTGCAACGTTAAGGTATTCAATTTTTTTAGTTTTGTTGTTATCCCAGATTAATTCTATATTCTGCGTAAAATCAGTGTCGATCAAATTATCGTAGATAGCTGATTTTACGCATGCACGTATAATTGAATTGACTTTTTGGACAGTGGATTTAGCGTGTGTTTCACCAAAAGAATTCATGAACAGTTGATAATCTCTGCGACTTATTTTATCTATCTTTCTTTCTTTTTCCAAATTCTTGTTTTAGCATATTAGCTATATTTCGATACAAATCCGCTGTAACGGGAGCTATCTTATTTTGCTTATAGATTTTAAACCACTCAACAAAGTATTCAGCAAAGACCACACTTTTATTGACAATAGTGCCTTTAGCTTTACCTTGTTCTAATTCAAGTGCATATGCTTTAGCGTCCATTTTAGTTTTGAAACCCGAAGCTTGTGTAAATCGACGGTTTCCATCTTCATCATACCAAGAAACTCGTACTTCCCAACCTTTACCACGTTTTCTGAATGCTGCCATATGATTACCTCCATAAATAGAATATATGTTCTTCTTTGGTGCTTTTAAAACCCGCCACTAGGACGGGTGAATTTCTACTGATAAATATAAACTTTTGTCGGATTATCCATGATAGTTCTGCCAGAGTATAATTGTTTACCTAGCATACCATCTTGACCATTTTCATCGTATTGGTATACTGTTGTGAATTTCTCTGGATCATCTACACGAACTAATTTTCCAACGCTTTCTTCACCAGTATCCCAAACGTAGTACATGCTATCGCCAATTCGTTCAGAAGTATAAACCATGCTCATCTTTTGTAATTTTTCAACAGGTTTTCGTCCGAATGATTGAGCAAAACCGATAAGTTTATCACGGTTATCAGAAGATTCTTTCTTAGCTTTTTTAATAGATTCTTGTGCTTGTTTTGCGATTTGTGGTGCACCTTCGATAGCTGCAGTTAATTTATCGTTTTCATCAAAACTTAAAATTACTGTGTTAATATCATATTGAAGCAGGTAAGTTCCAGATTCACCACGTTCATCAGTCGTAGGGGTATCTTTCATAATTTTTTTAACTTCATCATAGGACATTCCACGTTTCAACTTTTTAGCACGACGTAATAAGGCTTTAGAATCACTGCTGCTAGAGGCTTTTATGGATGATTTTGTTGTTTCTTTTTTCTTACTTGTTTCCTTAGCTTGGCTAGATTTTTTTTCGCTTGCTAATTTTTTGCTTTCAGAAATGCTACTAGCTTTTTTACTAGATTCAATTTTACTTGCTAATTTTTTACTTTCAGAAATACTCTTTTCTTTTTTGCTAGATTCTGCCGTACGTTCTTGTTCACGTTCCAGTTTTGTTTGTTTGTACTCAGGTGTGAAAGAAAATAAGAAAGTAGAAAGAACCAAAGCGACGATTGAAGAGATTAAATACTTTTTATTTGGTTTTCTTTTCCAGAAATACCAAATACCAAAAATACTAGCGAAAAAGATAAGTGATAAGAGTGTCCCCATAATAAATACCTCCATTTTTATTTAAAATATAACGTCAAAAATTACCTAGCGTAAAATGATAGGGGTTACAAATTCAACTTAATAAATAGAGTCGAACGAACTTAGACCAGCTCTATTTTTAATATAATTCCAGTCCGCATAACGTTTAGTCTATTTTGAATTATTGTAATCACGTAATAATTGTTCCCTGTTTACATATTCAGCAGTTTTCAGGCTATAAGTTGAAAGCTCAACTGCAAAAATATTAATTTCATTTTTTACATACCTTAATACATTTATTATATTATCATAATTAAACCAAGAAATACATTTTTAACAAGTGCTCAGATGACATACGTTATCATGAATGATACACATTACTAAAAGAGGTGGTATTTCAACTAATTACGAGATAAGTTTTAAAAGAAAATAAAAAATATCTGCAAATTATAACTCGTCAATAAAAAATTACCATGTCTACAGCAATAACAAATTTGCGCAGAATTACATAGATCAAGCAAAAAATTTGCTTTCTAGTACCAGTATGATTAAATAGAAGTAATTTAAATGTTGGAGGGATTTTAAAATGGAAATTCTTTTTCATGGTGTTGCAACAAAAACGAATGGAACTCCCGTAAAAGTCGGTGAAAAATTACCTGCGTTTACTGTAAAAGATGCAGCTGATACCGTTAAAACTGGAACACAGCTTTTTACTAAGGTAAGTTTGATCAGTGTCGTGCCTGATATCGACACCCGTGTTTGCAGCCTCTCGACAAAACGCTTCAATCAAGAAGTTGATAAATATAATAATATTAATTTTTATACGATCTCGACCAATACCTTAGAACAACAAAAGAATTGGTGTGCCGCTGAAGGTGTGGCCAAACTTGAACTTTTATCCGATGCCACGGCTGAATTTGGTAAAGCTATGGGATTATATGTTGAAGAAAAAGGGATCGATGCACGCAGTATTTGGATCGTCGATACTGAAGGCAAAGTTCTCTATCAAGAATTATTGACAGAACAATCGGATGAACCAAATTATGCTAAAGCTTTAGAATTTTTGGATAGTTTGAATTAATGCTAAAATTTCTCGGATTATTACTTGTACTATGGTTACTTTTTAAATTCACTGATGGTGCCCTTAAGGGATGTATAGCGATCTTTGCCTTTGTAATTTTAGGTGTAGTCGTATTAGCCTTCTTAGGTTTGTTACTAAAGCTTTGGTGGCTTCTTTTGGTATTTTTCTTGCTAGGGGTCGTAGTGGCCAATAAAAACTAAAATAGGCTTGACTTTGAAGCTGGTTAATATTATGCTGAATAGCCAAAGTTGCGTTTTTTCCCCGTGGTTAAGCGATTTTTAAATGTCAAAAATACTAAAATTTGAAAAAAAGATACCTAAAAAATGGCAAAAAGAGACCTTGAAAGAGACCCAAGGGAGACCCCAAAAAACGGGTTAGGTGGTTTAAAATAATACACGATATTAAGCGTTAGAGTGATCTAACGTTTTTTTGATATGTGCTATAATTGGTTGGTGCTATTGCTGTATGAGTAAAATTTTGTATTTCACGTTTAGCTGGGTAACTCCTTTGAACGCTCCGAACTCCGGGGCGTTTTTTGCTGTTATCATGTTTAATGTGCCTAGGTTGTTCCCGCCTATAACTTACTTAATGCGTTAAAAGCTTCTTGAAAGCCTGCCCCGTTCTCTGTGCGGGGCTTTTTTTGATATAATGATTACAAGATATAGGCTAGTCGGCTCTTTGGATCGTCTACGGGCGCCAAGGAGCTTTTTATTGTGCTGTTAGCTATGTTATAATGCTGGTGGATACTTCAACGTTCTTAGTATCGTTCATGCTTGAACGGTCCTTTTAAGCGTCTCGGTGATCGTGCCAGGGCGCTTTTTTTGTGCAGTAAAAAAGGGATGTCGTGCATCCCTAGGCGTTATATAAAAATAGCTCTAAAACTGCATTTGTTTTACATAATACCTAGAACCTTAGCAAGCCCATAGACTACGCCAATGTATAAAGCGATCCTTACGACCTGCAATAATTCTAGTAACGTCAATGCGACTGAGTCTCTTAGTCGTTCTAATAGTGTTTTATCTCTCATTGTCCGATGCTCCGATCATTTAAAATACGTTTAAGGCTGTTTTTGATACGAATATAGCAAAAAAATTACGGTATCGTTATTTTGGTGTGTCCTTGTATGCTACTAGGTTCGTGCCTGCCGTCATGTCTAACGTTCGTGCGAACTCGTAACAAGCCTTTCTGTGTTCTAACGTTGTTTGTGATCTTTCTAATGCGATCATTTCGCATACTTGCCACATTGTCATTTTTTGGATGTACCGGCATTTAATAATTATTTTATGTCGCTCGTCTAATGTATCAAGGATCGCATTTATAAACTCTAACACTTGCTTAGCATTGGTCCGGGCGACTGTTCTATCTTCTACGTTGTTGGCGTGCGCTGTACTTCTTGCTGGTGCTAACGATAAGGTGTTATTTGGCAATAGGGGTAAACTGGCTAAGCGTTGGTACTTGCTATATTCAACGTTAAACCACTTGATCACGTTCTTTTTAGTTTGAATGTAATCGATCTCCCGTGTTTCTGGTGCATCTAATTTCATCATTGCAACGCTCCTTACTCTATCAAGCTATATCATTGCTCTATCAAATGGCTTGTTACTCTATCACGCTGTATTTTACGTTTTAAGAGCGATAAGAGCATTTGAGTATAATTATACTCGTAATCTGATAAAAACGCCTAGAAGTGAAAAAATACCCCCGCCCCTTAGCATTAGAACAAAAGAGCGCACACAATAGGGTTATCTTACGCCAGGGATGAAATTTGAAATATTTTTATAGGGGGGCCCCCCTCGTGTGAGTTTTTTAGATAATTTCCGAAAGGTGAGACCACTCCACCGGTCGCCGTTTTGTCGGATCCGGTTCTTTTTTTGGGGTGGGGGGTATGTAATAGTGAGTATTACACTTGCAAGAACTACGCAAGGTTTTTCCGTTTTTTCGGATAAACTAGGTTCTTAACATTTTTGTGATAAACCTAGTAACGTACAAAAATGTACGAAACTACCAACGATAAATTCCAACAATTTCCAACATTTCAGCATTCAAAAAGGGATGTACTTAATAGCTCGTTTGCTACTAGGTGCATCCCTTTAGGTTATTGCAAAAATATAGTTCTAAAATTCGTGTCAGTTCTTTAATTGTTCTTCACGCTCTGCGATCATTTCTTTTAGTTCTGCTAAGTCGTCCAAGTCCGCAAGTTCTCGCACGTACTTTCTAGCGTTGGATCTGTAACTATAGATCCGCTTTTTTTCCCGGTTCTTGTCGTCCCATTTCTTATTTGCCTTTGCTCTTGCTTCGGTTAGCTTTGCCATAGTATCAACTCCAATTATCATTTACTTGCCTAGTAACTTGATCGCTAGCCATAAGATCGCATCTATCGCTAGAATAACGATAAGGATCTTAAAAAGTGTAGGACGTGTTTTGTTCATCCAGTCTAGTATTTTCTTCATTTTCAAGCGCCACTATGGTACTCTTAAACAGTAAGGGCGTTGCGCTAACTTCACCCTTACCGCTTAAAGATTTTAGTTAAAGAGTCGGTTAATTGTTTCTATCAACCATTGAACGCCTTGGGCTATTCCAAGTAAAGTAGCTATCCAACTGGCAATGTCATAAATGGTTTTGATTACTGAAATGATTGCCGGCTCTTTCTTTTTCCTTGGTGGCACTGTCTCACCTCCTTACAACTATTATAATACACGTTTTAACGTGTAAAGTCAATAGTTTTATCAAGAAAAAGCTTGAATTTATAGGCTTTTTAGCCAGTTGTATATTCTGCAACTGTCAGTGAGTTAGTGCAGGGGATTCGCTTAACATACACACTTGCAAGTGCATATGTCAATTTAACGGGTGTACTTGCGGGTACGGTCGTTGTTTAACAAGTGTATCTGTAGGTACGGTTGTTATTTGCTGTGTAGTTACAGATACATAGCGCTTTTTGATGTCCGTAACTGTAACTACGGTCATAGAAATACCTGAGCATTTCCGAGCAACTTATCAATGAAACACCTTAACATTTCCTAACATTTTATGCGAACATTTGCGAACAATTTACCTTAGTAATTCTTAGCATTTCATACCATCATTGATGTTAGGTTTTGCAAGGGTATCATGTCAGCAATTGTCAGCACCCCCGCATGTTTAGGACTGCTATAAATCACTGTTTAAATACTAAAAAAGGGTGCACACAAACAGTCAAAAAAGGGTGCACACTTTTTGCATTTTTGTATGCATACTTTTTCAATTTGTACGCGTACTTTTTTAGGGCATTTTAGGGATGATAATTGACGCTTCTAGGCTATCTATTAAGTTACCTAAGTGCTTTTATTTCAGCATTTTGTGCCAACATTTGCCAACGTTTCATCTCAACATTTCTCAACAATTTTACTCCAACAATTCCCAACATTTTACGTTACCATTTGCTACCATTCATGTTATCAATTGCTATCATTTAGGTTAGCAATTGTTAGCATTCTAGCCAGTTCAATATTTACAAGTGTATTTATAGCTACGGTTGTTAATCGGACCACCGTATCTATAAATACGCTGGTTGCTATAACCTATGTAACTGTAACTACGCTGGTTATATTTGCAGGTACTGCGCTTTGATCTCGTCAATAACTTATCAATAAAAATCAGCGATCTAACAGCTTTTTGTGTAATTATCGTCAATATTTCATCAATAAATATTCAATATTGAGCCACTTCACGCGATCACGATCGATCATAAAATCACAATAAGTCTGATAGTTGTAACGCTTATTGTTATATTTGCAGGAACTTATTAAATGTTTCGTCCGGTGTCGTGATCCTTGCTACTGATGTGCTTGCTGTCTTTCGTCCGGTGTTACGTCTGCTAAAATGTCAGGTTTTGTCAGGTAGTAGCCTTTGAACTATATATCGTATAAGACTGTATAATCACGTCTAAGCGTTTCTGATTGTCGATAGTATAATTCCGCTTGAAAACTATTAAACGTTGTAAGCTATAAGAATAGCGTTTGATTTTGGCGTTTAAAATAAATTCTATGCTAGGTGATGTATTGAGTTATATTTTTACTTAGATCATGCAATTAGATCGGTGCACTTGCAGGAACTCAAAGCGTTTTAAGCCGTTTTTTTGAGTATCTAAGTAGCATAATTCTAAAAAAGTGGTTCTAAAACTTGCTTAAAACCGTTTAAACGTGTAGTATATGTAAATGAAAAAGGGGCCAAGCAGTCGCTAGCTACTTGACCCTCTGCGTGGATAGGAAAGTTAATTTCGTTAAAGACTAATTGCGATCGTCAAAATCGTGGTTAGTCTTTTTGTATATCCGGTATGCTATCATCAAATCAATGGAGCATTTTCCGATAGCTAGGATAATCAAGGCAATAGCCAACGTCCTTAACCTTTCTCAATAGTTTCATGCTATAAGCCTCCTTCTGCGTTCCTAGGATAGTTGAAAAAGAGGGGCTATAACTTTCTGCTATCTCCACTAAGCTAACTTCTAAGGTAGCTAGCCTTATCCATCAGCCTAGGGATATTATACGTTTTAACTATCCGACTTACAACAAAAACATAAAAGGGATGTACCAGCGATCTAGCCAGTGCATCCCTTAGTTTTATCATTCGGTGTATGTCCTTAGATACTCGATCATTACTTGCCAAGTGATTTTGATCTGTCTTGCTATCTCTTGTGGTGTCAGATAGCCTTTAGGTGTGATAACGTTGTGTAGGCGTTCCAAGTAATAGACTGTAAAAGTATCAACTTCTAAGCCATTTGCTAGGTATTCTAATTGTCTCGCTTTGATGTGTCTGTAACCGAACTTGCTTAATTGCAAGATCGACGGTAGTAACTTGACACTTTTAGCATATTTCCCGGTGTATTTTTCTTGTAGCGAATATTCCAGCATTGTTTTAACCATGTTTAATTGATCATGATCAAAGTTAGTGAATTCGTAAAAATCACCACAGTAAAAGAAGTCATCAACGATCCTAAAAGCTAAGTAGTGCTTGTCTGCTTCGTTGCCTTGGGTACCGTTATAGATAGCTTGATAAGCTGTCAAAGCTTTCAACTGCCAGCGATAGACTTTTAATTGTGTGGGTGACTCTACTTGCTTGCGGATCTGTTCCTTGAGATCGTTTAAGTTATTGGGGATCTGTTTCATTGTCTCGTGCTCCTGTCTGTTTGATATGCTGTTAGTCATTTTTGACTAATAGCCGTGTTTTGGGTTTTGTATCTGTCAGAGCTAATATAAGCCAATTTAAGAGCTTTTAAATGCTCCCTAGTATAATTACTAGGTAATATAGTTATGCTCTCATTTCCTTATCGTTCGTTACGTTTTGACGCTTAAATTTGATTTTAGCTTAATTGTTTCTTTCGCATCTCTTTTAGTCGTTCACTTGCTCGTTGCTTCTGCTCGTCTGTCATGTTTGAAATACGCTTTTTAGAAATGCTTACGTTAGCGCCAGCAATGTAACCCTCGATCATAGACAAGTTACCAGCATCACTATAGCCCTTACGGTGTGGCTCGCTCTCGTCTAGGTACTTCTCATACTTGCGGGCGTGCTTTGGTACGTCTGTATAGATATACCAGCGGTCTAACTCGTGGGAGTAGTTTAAGATCGTTTCCCGTTCTTCTTTGCTAGGGATGTCCCAGCTATCAATTTTGATCAAGTTTGTATTTTCTTCCGTCATCATTGCGATCCTTTCTTTTTCCGAATTAACCTTTGATACGATCTAAGACAGTTACTTCAGGCAATGCGCTTTTTCTCGCTTAGATCGTGATCAAGTAGCGTTATTGCTCTTTGATTTCTTGTAGATCTCTTTTTCAATGTCTACTGCTTCTCTTAGTCGCTTCTTTAAATCGTCATTCATATCACAACCTTGATTAACCAGAAAAACATAGCTCTCGTTTAGATCACGATCGTTATTTCTGACGATCTGTCTTAACTTGTCATCTGTCAAAGTAGGATAGGTCAATTGATTATCACCGATTGCCTGATTTGAAAAATGCGTCATATCAATGTTTTTAGTATCTGTCGTGTTGGATTTTCCGCTATCGGTATTATCATCATGACAAGGGGTAGGGTCTAAAAGCCTTGATTTACCAGCATTTTCACCAGTAACCCCCTTGTCAGCTCCTATGTTACTATTTACACTAGTGTTAGTGATGATAGTACTAGTCTTATCTTCTCTAATCTTATCTATTCTATTCTTATCTGCGGTTCCGCTTTGTCTCCAAGATGTCTCCATAATGTCTCCACTTTGGTTCCGGGATGTCTCCATTTTTTCATTTTTTGGAGACAAACCGGTTCCATTTTTGTAACGTGACTGGTTCCGTTTTTCTTCCACTTCCGTTACATAACTGGAACCATTACCAATATTGTTAGATGACAATTCTTTTTGTGAGTTATTTTTTAATTGGTATCGTCGTCCTTGATCTATGATCAGTTGCTCTTTTTCGCTCTCAAACATTGTCTTACTATATCGGTCTGCTTTGATTTTATTGTTATTTACTAGCCAGTCTGTAATAACATAAATGCTCTTACCTTTAAATTTGATCAAAAAACCAGCTTCAACAAGCATATTAAGATCATCAATGCTAGCACCACAATTCCGGACTACGCCACGGGCTTTATTTAAAAAGCCGTCGTCGTCTGCTTCCATGCATAAATGAAAGTAAACGGCTTGCGCTGAAAAAGGTAGATCTAAAAAGTCGTCGCTTTCGGTGATCTCTTTATTAAACATTCTCTTTTTAGCCATGGTACAACTCCTTACCGTTGATAGTATACTTTGCCTCTGATACCTAAGCTTACTAGTTTATCGCTGTGTTTGCTTGGCTTGTAGCAATCTTTTCGGATAGTATTGTGTACTAGCCAATGAGTTATTACATAGATAGCAGGGGACTTTGAAATTTTGATCAAGTAACCTTGATTAACTAAGATGTCTACGTCGTTGATATCAGCTTTGCAATAACGTGCGATCGTATCAATATGATCAATTACGCCGTCATCATCTGCGTTCATTAGTGAGTGTAGGTATAATAATTGTGCTGTTGCTGGTAGTTCGATAAAGTTATCTGTTTCAATGATTTTTGTTGCTAAGCTTCGTTTTTTCATGTTTAAAAGTTCCTTTCTGTTTGTGGCTTTCGTCTTGATGTGTTTGCTGTGGCCATGGTGCCTGTATGCATCCCCGTTTAATGTGCTTGGGTCTCTGACGATCGGGCAGGGTAAAAAATCAGTGCTGGGGATGTATCTAAAATGCTTCTTGTTGAAATGCTGGCACGGTGTTAGATCGCAAGTAAGAAGCGTGGCCAAGTTTTTTAGGGTAGTCTTGGGATCGCGCTTTTTACGTGTGAGATATGATCGTAAAAGCTTATTGGTGGCTTGTGCTCTCATTGCTGGGCCTCCTTGCTATCTAATTCGATCAGTTTCGCATATAGTTCCGGCTCATGCGCTTTTAGGTGTTTACTGAAATACTTAAGAGCGATCTTAACTTCACAAGCTTCTAACGGTACGTGCTTGATCTTATTTTTAAGGGAGTGTACAACGGCGTTAACTAAGACAATATCGCTAAGCTTGCTATATAATTCGGGATCGTCATTTTTTAGCTTGTCGCCATAAGCATTAAATAGTAAGCGTGCTTGTTCCGGTTCCAAGTCATCAGTTGCGATCAGACTGCGCAAGCCTACTTTTAATTGTTCAAATGATGTGATTTTGTCTTGATTTAATTGTGTGTTTTCTTGTAACATAATAGATAACTCCTGTTCATCATTTATTTTTGAATGGGTGTTTTGGGTTTAGCTCGTTGGCAGGGGTGCCAGCGGGCTTTTTCTTTGCTCTCGATCGTACCCACTCAATGACAAGCGGTGTAACCAATCCAGCAACGCCAAAGATCAGCGTTAGCAATACGATCATCAATAAATACATAACTAAGGCATACTTAACGCCGTCCCGATCTGATCGCTCTACTTCAAACAAGTAGCAGGCGTCCAATTTGATTTGTTCTAACATGCTTAGCCCTCCTTTAGCATCTTTCTTTTTACTTTTTCTACGTCATCAATGTTTAAGATATTCCAGTAAGTGACTTCATACTTGCAAAAGCCTATTGATTGGATCACTGGTGCAATATATCCCAGCTTTTTCAAACGTTCCAGATCCTTGACCACTTCAGCAGTCAAAGCACCAAGGATATATACCAAGTGATCACCGTTAGCAACTACGCCCGTTGTGTCTGCCTGCATACATAGAAGCCCGTACAACTCTTTTTGTTCAAATGTCAGTTTGTCGGATCGTTCTACTCTCCTAGGGATGTAGATCCCGTCTTGACCGCTTATGACGTTCTCTAAAATGGTATTGATCCGCTCCCGGTTCGATCTCGTCAATCTCATCATGTCTATTCAATTCCTTTCAGTGATCCATAAAGCTAACCTTTAAGCCACCTAGCCCAGTGCTTTTTTATCGTTATAGCTCTATGGATCGTATTCCTTAGTTCGTAAGTGATACTTGATTATCTGTTAGCCACTTGATCACGTTGCGGTATACATAGTAATCGTGCATCCCGTCCAACTTGACTACTGGCATCCCTTTGCTGGTCCATTTCTTGACGGTGCTATCTGAAACACCAAAGACCTTAGCTGTATCAGTCAGATACCCGCCACTATTAGGCTGGTTAGTCAGCAGTGTTTGAACAAGTCGCAAGTTAGTGTTAAATTCTTGTAGCTCTTTTAGTAAGCTAGGATCTGCGGTGTTTACTGATACAGATACACCAGCAACGTTAAATGTCAGATTTGCCATTGTCTTGATCTCCCTTAGTTGTTAGATATTCCAGCCAGTCAGTGCGGATCTGTGCGAATATTAGGGCTCTGTTACGCCTTGCTAGTTGCTTGATCTCGTTTTTGAGTGGTCCGCTTGCTCGTGCTAGTTCGTCTTGATCGGTAGCAATGTAGTAGCCGGGCTTTGATCCGCTACGAACTCCCACGATCGGGACGCCGTGATCGATCACTAGCCGTCTGATAATGTCGCGGACTGTCCGATCGCCTAAGCCAGTAATTCCAGTAAGGTAAGCAGTAGTCCGTGCAGTATCTGCACCATATCCCAGCAGTTTCAAGATGTTTTTTTCGTCTGTGCTAAGTTGTTTCATCAGCTCTCACGCTCCTTATTGATAAGCTTCTCGATCTCGTGTAATAGTGCATTATCTAATTTGTTATCTCGCAAACCATTGTTATGATGTGCTGTTTCAAGATTGAACGCTTTGACACGTCCTTCACGTTCTCCCAGCTCGATAATGCACAATTCTTCTAGGCATTTCTTTAGCGTGTGTGTTCGCTTGAATTTGGCAGGTCTGTGGTAGGGTTTATTTAGTGGCCAGACCTTAACTTTAAATGTCATTCCGTTCTGTTTCCTTTCATCATTTATTTTGGGGTGGGTGTTTTGGGTTTAGCCGTTGCAGGGGCTTATATACGCTAGGGACAAAAATGTCCGTTACGCTCGTTGTCGTGTTTCTCAAATTTGAGTGTCACGGCTGTTATTGCAATTTTCTTGCTTCGCTGTCTGTGCCTAGTATGATGTCGATTAGTTTAGCAACTCTAACAAGCTTGGGCATGATTGCTCTGATGTCGTCGGTTTTTGATACTTCTATTAATTTATTTCTGATATAGTTCAAGTCTCGCTGTTCCGGCGTCATGTTTGCCAAGCGTCTTTCTACCGCTTCACGGCTAAAAGTCGGATCGTCTTCTAGTCTTGGTGCTGGCTTGCGATCGTGATCGATTACTTTGGCTTGCTCGTTGTCTTTCATGCGGTGAAACTCGTTAATGTATAACGCTGTAAAGATCGTGCCCTTAGAGTTCCGCATTTTATGCTCTATGAGTTCACAACCTAACTCGCTTACTAAGTAGCAAGGATATTCTGTTTTATTTTGTGGGTGGATATATGATGACTTGATAAAATATAACTTTGGGTCTAAAACGCCGTATTTTCCGACTTTCTGGGGGGTTGGGGAAATTTCACCAACCCCCTGCAAGTTGTATTTTTCCTTCTCTAAGTCATTGATATAGCCTCGGATATCCTTTAGTAATTCGCTATGCTTTTTGTCGGTCCATTCCGCAACTAATCGACTATCAATGTATCTAATATTGTCCGAAAAACGTTTCGCAAGCGTACCATTATCAAAAGTATTGAAAAATAATTCAATTTTTCTCAATGATTTAATACTCGGGCAAGCACGCCCAACGATCCAAGCACTTAATGTCTTATCGTTTACGTTCATTTGTTCTGCTAATTCTTGATAGGTTAGCTGGTTGCTTTCCTTGTATTCTTTTAGCATTGCGATCGTGCTATTTAATTTTTTCGTTCTCATGTTTGTTCATTTCCTTTCAAATTTATTTAGTGGGATGTTTTGGGGTTTTGCATTTTTAAAATGCTTAACTTAATTTAGGCATTTGAAATGCGTTAATTAGGGATGCAGGGATACTAGTACCCTTTGACCAACCGCTATTTTGGCGGTCGGTTATTTTTCATCAATAGCGACAAACATTTTTGCACCGTTTAACAGTGCTTTGATTTGCTTATACGTGAAACCAGCTTCGATATAAGCGATAGTCTTGCGCTTGTTTTGCTCGTATCGTTCTTGTTCTTCAACTGTCAGCAGGTCAAGGCCTGTTTTGGCGTCGCCTCGTACTTCTTTAAGTTTCGTGGCGTTCATCCCTGTTACGCTTTTTAGTAACAGATCATTGATATTCTTATACATAAAAGGCTTGTTGTATTTCCAATTCTTAACGGCGTCTTGTAACTCTTTCTTGATCGGTTTTTCTGATAGTCGTTGTACTTGCCATTTGGCTTTTTCATCTCTCAAGTTAAAGAATTCAGCGACTAAGGCTACTTTGAAAGCTTTAACTTGTGGGGTGTTATCTAAGAATGTAATAAGCGTTGTGGCTTGTTGCTCGTTTAAGTGGTAAACCTTTTTAGGTCGTCCGCCTTTTTTGCTGGTAGGTTTTACGATTTCAAATCGCAAAACTCCAAAAAATTCTAAGTCTGATTTGTTACGTCTGATCAGATCTGAAATGCTACGGTATTCAATTCCTGTATGCTCTGCGATAACTTCGGGTGTTGTGTATGGTTCGTCTTGTAACGACTGCATAAATACTAATTCTTGCATGCTGATGCTCCTTTCTATTTGCTAACTTGCTTGTGATCTTCCATGAATTTCAAAAGCTCGCTTTTTTTGATACGCCGTGAGTTACCTACTGCATAGATTGGTAGCCCTGCATCAATGTAGCGGTATAACGTGTTATGTGTCTTAATTCCTAGCAATGTCATAGCTTCACGGTAATTAATGAATTCTTGTTCTTGTTTTGTCATTATTTCACCTTCTATTTTTTTGTATGCTGTTAAATATTAGTCACCCGACTAACAATTAACAATTTACACTATGCTGTTATTTGTGTCAATAATCTGTTATATATTTTTATTATTTGTCATTTTTAACAGTGTATTGTAAAATTTATGTGAGGTGATATTATGATAAAGAGTAATTTAGCTGTGCTTATGGCGGAACGGGGTTTAAAAATAGCAGATGTGTATAAAGAGACTGGAATATCAAAAACCACATTAATGGCGCTATCTGACAATAAGAGTCAGGGAGTACAATTTGAAACTATTGATAAATTATGTAATTTCTTTGGTGTAACTCCGGATAGTTTTTTTGTTTTTTCAAAATATATGCTTAATTACGATACTGTATACAATAAATTTTGGAATTCAGATGTTTTAGTTGTAAGTGCTATTTCTGAAAACAGAAAACAGATTTTTGAATATTCATGCTTTATTTTTAGCGATAGAAGTGAAGAAATGGTTTCAAATGTTTTTAGTGGTGCTGATGATTTAGATTATTATGTTGCTATCGGCCGTGATGAAACTGATGATTTAGGAAAAATATATAAAGAACTACCGCCAATGTTAAAAAAAGATATTGATAATAAATTTTATGAATTTTGTCTAAAAGAATTAGATAAATTTATAAGTAGCAATAATATAGCAATAACTAACCCTATTAGAGTAGGATTAGTTATTAACTATGATGATTATGATACAAAATTTGTCCGACAATTTGAGTATTCTACAAAAAGGAAATAAATAAACCAGCCAAAAACTCGGCCGATAACTAGCCAACGTAAAATTGCGTTCGTTAGTAGGGCGGAAATCTCCGCCGTACTCGATCGTGATCGATATGCGTAAAAGTAGTAATTTGTAGTAATTGAACCACTTCGATAATTTAGGATTGGTTGCCTGCATTCCTTGGCACTGTAAGGATGATGTGAGGTAGGTAAAAAATATTTACCTGGTTAATGGCAGGTCGATTATTTCTACTTGCCTACGTGCGTCCCTTGGTGCTGTAAGACCGGTATAAGGTAGGTAACTAATTGTCACTTGCCTAGTAGGTACTTCGATAAAATCGAATTGCCAGCGCTGGGCCGATTTTTCGGCTAAGTGCATCCCTTGATGCGGATCTAACAAGGTAGATAATTTCTACGCTGTTTGCTACTCGATACATACATACACAATAGAATAATGATCTCAACGCCTTAGCATTATCGTGCATTACTTTAAGCCACCTAGCCCGTGCGATCAAAGATAAAGGACTGATAAACATGGCTAAGATTGTTGAATATTCAAATTCAAAAGGGAAGCTGTATCGCTTTCGTGTGTATGCAGGTATTGATGCAACGACTGGCAAAAAGAAATATATCAAGCGATCAGGTTTTAAAACCAAGGCGCAAGCAAAAAAAGAGTTGGTCAAGTTAGAATATGAGATCGCTAACGGTGGCCATTTCAAACCGGTGGAAGTTCGGAAGTTCCGGGATGTATACGATCTTTGGATAGAGCAGTACCGCTTGACTGTCAAAGAGTCAACGGCGTTCAATGCTAGACGAACATTTAAAAAGATTTTACCTGTCCTTGGATCGTATGATTTAGATAAATTAAGTATAGCTATTTGTCAGCGTGAAATTAATAATTGGGCTAAGAATAGCCCTGGAACTGTCAAACTGATAAAAGTCTATGCGTCAATGGTTTTTGAGTATACTATAAAGTTAGGGTTAACCGACAAAAACCCGTTTAAAAGTATAGTGATCCCACGACTGCAGAAAAAAGAAAAAGTAAATTTTTTGGATGCTGATCAATTAAGAGAATTTTTAACGTTGGCGCAAAAGCAAGGGATAAAGCAATATACAGCATTTAGGTTGTTAGCTTATAGTGGTATGCGAATAGGTGAGATGCTGGCATTAACATGGGATGATGTCAATTTTTCGGATAATACAATTGATGTCAATAAGACCCAATCAAAAAACGAAAAAGGTAATTTGATAGTTAGTGATCCAAAAACTATGGCAAGTAAGCGCCTGTTAGATATGGACTTGGAAACAATGCAGATCTTAAAGCGGTGGAAGGTTCAGCAAGCAAGTTACTTGTTAACTTGTGGGATCAATGCAATGGATAGCGGTCAATTGGTTTTTAGCAACCAGCATAATAAACTTGCGCAACTGCAGACGGTTCGGAAGTGGTGCGATAAGATATTACAAGCCGGGAACTTGCCACATATCACGTTGCACGGCTTTAGACACACACACGCTACTTTGCTATTTTCTGCAGGCGCTAGCGTCAAGGAAGTACAAAATAGGCTAGGGCATAGCGACGTAACGACTACGCTTAATATCTATACCCACTTGACCCGGAAAGATCAAAAAGAGACTATCCAAAAACTTGTTCGCTTTCTTGGCTGATAAGTTGGGAGACCCAAAGGAGACCCAAAGAGTATTTTCTACGCTGAAAGTCTTGATAAAGGCTTGACTTTGAAGCTGGTTAATATTATGCTGAATAATATAATATCAGACCGGTTTAAAGAGATGAGTAATTTGAGTTTGTCGTCCAGAGAGCGGAGGTTGCTGGAAATCCGTCGATCAGGCTTAAGTGAAAGACGACTCTTGAGGTGCATATGAGAGTATGCCGCAGATAGGTGCGTTATCCTAAAGTGATAAATTAAGGTGGTACCGTGCTGTTTGCGCCCTTGTTGAATTTGTTTCAACAAGGGCCTTTTTTGTTACCGGAACATTTTTAGGAGGAAATCCATGAAATACCAACGTCCGAAGGGCACAGCCGATATTTTGCCAGCTGAATCAGCAAAATGGCAATATGTTGAAGCTAAAGCTCGTGAATTATTTAAAAAATATCGTTACCATGAAATGCGGACTCCGATCTTTGAAAGTTTCGAAGTTTTTTCTCGCACATCGGGTGAAACATCTGACATTGTAACTAAAGAAATGTATGATTTTTATGACAAAGGTGAACGTCATATCACTTTACGGCCAGAAGGAACTGCCGGAGTGGTACGTAGCTTTGTTGAAAATAAATTGTACGGTCCTGAGTTACAAAAACCCGTCAAAACTTACTATATGGGACCGATGTTTCGTTACGAACGCCCACAATCTGGACGTTTACGTGAATTTCATCAGATCGGGGTCGAAGCTTTTGGCGTTGACAGCCCGGCTTTAGATGTTGAAGTGATCGCAATGGCTATCGATCTTTTGGAAAGCTTTGGGTTAGATAGCTTGAAGTTAGCATTGAATACTTTAGGTGATAATGAATCACGTCAAGCTTACCGTCAAGCTTTGATCGACTATTTAGAACCATTTGCCGATCAACTTTCAGATGATTCCAAAGAACGTCTGCACAAAAATCCGTTGCGGGTCTTGGATAGTAAAGATAAAAAAGATCAAGAGATCGTAGCTGATGCACCATCGATCTTGGATTATCTAACACCTGCAGCAACAGAACATTTTGAAACACTAAAGAAACTCTTAGATGATCTAGGGATCAAGTATGAAGTCGATCCTAATATGGTACGTGGTTTAGATTACTACAACCATACGATCTTTGAGATCATGAGCGATTCGAAAGCCTTTGGTGGGAAGTGGACGACCGTGTGTGCTGGTGGCCGTTACAATGACTTAGTTGAACAACTCGGTGGCCCTGAAACACCGGGGATCGGTTTTGGTTTAGGGGTTGAACGCTTGTTATTAGTTTTAGATGCAACTGAAAATGGCTTACAACTTGAAGATCCTCTTGATTTTTATGTTGTTGGGATCGGTCAAAGTGTCAATGCTGAAACGTTAAAATTAGTCCAAAGCTTACGGCATCAAGGCTTTAGCGCCGATCGTGATTACCTTGATCGTAAACCTAAAGGGCAATTTAAAACAGCTAGTCGCTTGAATGCAAAATATACTTTGACTTTAGGTGAAACTGAATTAGCTGAACAAAAAGCTAACTTAAAGAATATGGAAACTGGCGAAGAGATCAGCGTTTCGTTAGCAGATATCTATGCTAACTTTGCTGGCCTATTAGCTTAAGAAAGAAGGATAGACATGGAACGTACAACATATGCAGGTTTAGTTGATGAAAAATATTTAGGACAAGAAGTAGTTTTAAAGGGGTGGGTCCAAAAGCGTCGCGACCTTGGTAACTTGATCTTCGTTGATCTTCGAGATCGTGAAGGGATCGTCCAACTTGTCTTTAGTCAAGAATTCGGGGCTAAAGCACTTGAGATCGCTGAAAATATCCGGAGTGAATATGTGATCGAAGTTGAAGGAAAGGTCGTTAAACGTGCTAACGCTAACCCTAACATGAAGACGGGTCAGATCGAAGTCGAAGTTTCTAAGATCACTGTTTTAAACGAAGCTAAGACAACACCATTTGATATTTCTGACGATATCAACGCTTCTGATGATCTGCGTTTACAATACCGTTATTTAGATCTTCGACGTCCAGAAATGTTGAAAGCTTTGAAGATCAGAAATCGGATCACACAAGCAGTTCACCGTTACTTGGATGAAAACAATTTCTTGGATATCGAAACACCATATTTGACACGTTCAACGCCAGAAGGAGCGCGTGACTATTTGGTCCCATCGCGTGTTTACCCAGGACATTTCTATGCTTTGCCACAATCACCACAATTGTTCAAGCAATTATTGATGGGTGCTGGTGTGGATCGTTACTATCAGATCGCACGTTGCTTCCGTGACGAAGACCTACGGGGGGATCGGCAACCAGAATTTACCCAGATCGATATGGAAATGTCATTTATGACAGCTGAAGAGATCCAAACGATGACAGAAGGCTTGTTGAAAGCCGTAATGAAAGATGCTTTAGGTGTAGAATTAGAAACACCGATCAAGCGGATCACATGGAATGAAGCAATGGATCGCTTTGGTTCTGATAAACCAGACATGCGTTTTGGCATGGAATTGACGAACATGGCTGATGCGGTCGCCGGGGCTGGTTTTAAAGTCTTTGACAGCACATTAGAAAACGGTGGACAAGTTAAAGCGATCACTGTTCCTGGTGGAGCCGATAAGTATTCACGTAAGCATATCGATGAAAAACAAGAGTACATCAAGCGCTTTGGGGCTAAGGGATTAGCTTGGCTCAAAGTTACAGATGAAGGCCTAACTGGTCCGATCGCCAAGTTTTTTAAGGAACGCGAAGACAAGATCTTAGCAGCTAGTGGTGCTAAAGCAGGTGACATGATCTTATTTGTGGCTGATAAGCCAAAAGTCGTGGCTGATGCACTTGGATATCTCCGGGTAGCTATTGCTAAAGAATTAGACATGATCGATAAGTCACAATTTGCTTTTGTTTGGGTCGTTGATTGGCCACTATTCGAATACAGTGAAGAATTCGAACGCTATATTGCTGCTCACCATCCATTTACAATGCCAAATGAAGAAGATCTTGAGTTATTAGCGACTGACCCACATAAATGCCATGCTCAAAGCTACGACATCGTGTTGAATGGGTATGAATTAGGTGGTGGTTCGATCCGTATCCACCAACGTAGTGTGCAAGAAGCGATGTTTAAGGCTTTAGGCTTTACAGAAGAAAGTGCTAAAGAACAATTTGGTTGGTTCATGGACGCCTTAGACTTTGGTTTCCCTCCACACGGTGGTTTAGCACTTGGGTTAGACCGTTTTGCAATGTTATTAGCTGGTAAAGATAACATTCGTGAAGTGATCGCCTTTCCTAAGAACTCCAAGGCTTCTGAACCGTTGACACATGCTCCAAGTCCAGTAGCAGATAAGCAATTGGATGAACTTTATCTAACGACTGAAGTTCCAGAAGATAAGGCTTAATTTATTATTTGATAGCTTGTTTAAGTATTTACTTAGGCAAGCTATTTTTTACATAAAGTGGTTTGTTCAGAAGCTAAAGTGCGGTATTATTATTTAGAGAATAGTTTACAAGCAAAAACAGCGGTGTATTATTTCAAGGTAAAGTTATTTAAAAATTTTAAGAAAAAATGCGGATCTGTTTCTTGTATAGCTGAGATAACTTTTGTGCTTGAAAGGATTTAATTACAATGGATGAACTACAAAAGATTTGGAAACGCCATGTTTATATCGCTAAGGCTTCGACAGCATTTATTTACGGTGTTTTAGTTTCGATCGCGATGAACTTTTTTTGGGAGCCGGGGCATATTTACTCTTCAGGGATCACGGGGCTAGCTCAGCTGATCGCCACTTTGACAGCTAACTTGCCAGTCCAGCTCTCGACAGCGTTACTGATCTTTATCTTAAATGTGCCACTCTTTATCTTGGCATGGTTTCAGATCGGGCGCCGATTTACATTTTTCACGGTTTTAGCGGTCTTTTGCTCATCACTTATGATCAAGTCACTTCAACCGATAACACTGACACACGACCCGATAATTTGTGCGCTTTTTGGGGCTGCGATCAATGGTTTTGGAACGGGCTTGGCTTTGAAAAATGGGATCTCTACTGGTGGCTTAGATATTTTAGGGTTGACGATCAGAAAACATACGGGTAAAAGTGTCGGAACGATCAACATTATCTTCAATGCTTTTATCGTTTTAGCTGCCGGAGCGGTCTATGGCTGGCCTTATGCCTTCTATTCTGCATTAGGTATCTTTGTCAATGCTCGGGTCATGGATATGGTCTATACGCGGCAACAAAAAATGCAAGTAATGATCGTGACCAATAAACCAAAGAGCGTGATCGATTGTATTCAAAATCACATGCGCCGTGGGATCACGATCGTTCATGGTGCCGAAGGGGCATATAAGCATGATAGTAAGACGATCTTGTTTACGGTGATCTCGCGATATGAACAACCCGAATTACGTCAGGCAATGACAGAATCGGATCCACATGCTTTTGTAAGTATTGCAGAAAATGTGCATATCATGGGGCATTTCTACGAACCAAAGCCATAGAAAGGAAACCGGTCAATGGAAAAATATGTAATCTCGATGTATGATAAGGGCCAAAATGAAGCTGGTCCCAAAGCTAAAGTTGATGCTGAGGATTTTTTAGCTACTGAGGGCTTTAAAAAAATGAATTTTTATTTTTCAGGGGCTAGAAAAGCTAAACTCATGAGTTATAAGCAGAGTTTTTGGGATATTCCGCGTCAGATCAAAAAGTTAGAGCCACAGACTGTGGTTTTTCAATATCCGTCTTTTGATCAACGTACTGATCAGGCGATCGTGAAAAGTGTGCGTCGTTTTACCCAAGCTAAGCTATTGTATCTGATCCATGATATCGAATCTTTGCGTGCTTATGCTGACGATGTGGCTTATCGTAAAAATGAGATCGCATTTTTGAATCAAAGTGATGGTTTGATCGTGCATAATGAAAAAATGAAAGCTTGGCTCAAAGAAAATGGGGTCATTAAGCCAATGACTGTGTTAGAGATCTTTGATTATGCTAATCCAGTTAAATTAACGACCAAACGTCCCTATGAGAAGAGTATTTGTTATGCGGGCAACTTACAAAAAGCCGATTTTTTACAGAAATTGGATCTAAATATCCCGCTAGCCTTATATGGTCCTAACAAGGCTGCCACTTACCCTAAGAACATCACTCATTATGGTTCATTTCCGCCAGATGAATTGCCAGCAAAATTAACGCAAAATTTTGGCTTGGTTTGGGACGGTACAAGTATCGAACGCTGTGACGGTAGCTTTGGAAATTACTTAAAATATAACGATCCTCATAAAACTTCACTTTATCTGAGTTCGGGGCTTCCAGTCATCATCTGGAAAGAAGCAGCCTTAGCCGATTTTATCGTGAAAAACCAAGTGGGACTGGCCGTCGATAACTTAGCGCAACTAGATGAGATACTAAATGAATTGACACCAGAAGAGTATTACCAGATGTGTCAAAATGTAGCCAAAGTGGCTCATAGGATGCGTACAGGGGCTTATTTAAAAAAGGCTGTGACAAAATTAGAACATGAGGTGACAAAATGATCCCTAAGATAATCCATTACTGTTGGTTTGGCAAAAATGAAATGCCTAAACAGTATCGGCAATACATTGAAGGTTGGAAAAAAATTTGTCCCGATTATGAGGTCATCGAGTGGAATGAAGAAAATTATGATGTTGAGCAAGTAGCCTATACTGCACAAGCTGCCAAAGCCGGTAAGTGGAGTTTTGTTTCTGATTATTTAGGATTTGATGTTGTTTACCGTTATGGTGGGATCTATTTGGATACTGATGTTGAATTACTTCAAACTTTAGACCACATTTTAGAAAATGATGCTTTTTTTGCGATCGAAGAAAATGAAAGTGGAGCTGAGGTTGCGCCAGGATTAGGTTTTGGAGCTAAAAAAAATCATCCACTATTAAAGCAGTTACGCGATATGTATAATGATTTAGAATTTATCAAGGCCGATGGTTCGTTAAATACGGTCGCGATCCCAGTTTATACAACGCAATTGTTGGAAAAGATCGGCTTTAAACGCCAGGATAAATTGCAAAAGTTGGGTGATGTGACGATCTATCCAACGACTTATTTTGCACCAATGGATTTTTTAACGGGGCAGATAAACCTTAGTCCCGAGACGATCAGTATTCACCATTATAGTGCGTTATGGCAAACACCGACCAATTTACGCCATATCGAAAAAATGCGCCGGATCAACCGCCGTTTTGGTAAAAAATGGGGGATGCGGATCAATTTTTGGTGGCGTGTTTGGTGGGCACTCGAACGTCGGATCAAGAAGTTATGGGGGAAAAGTAAATGACAAAGATCAGCGTAATCGTTCCAGTCTATAATGTTGAAGCTTATCTGCCAAAATGTGTCTCTAGTTTAGTCAAACAAACTTTCACTGATTTTGAAGTCATTTTAGTAAATGACGGGAGTACTGATAGTTCGGCTAAGCTTTGTGAAAATTATGCTGACCAATACCCGTTGCTCATCAAAAGTTATACCAAGCCAAATGGTGGGCTATCAGATGCGCGTAATTTTGGGATGCAGTATGCAACGGGACAATATATCATGTTTTTAGATTCAGATGATTATCTTGCGCCTGATGCCTTAGCAAATATGTACGCCTTGACCGAAGAAGGAAACAAGAAGATCGTTGAGTGTGATTTTTATTGGGAATATCCAAATAAAAAGATAAAAGATCAAGCGCCTGATTATGTTTCACTCAAAGATTACATGATCCATGGACGTGTGGTCGCTTGGAATAAATTATATTTACGGACGTGGCTGTTAGATACAAAAGTCAAATTTCCCAAGGGAAAACTCTATGAAGATCAAGACTTTTTCTTTAAATTAGTGACTCATTTAACGGATATCACAGACGTGGCTGTTGATCGCGAGTGTGAAGTTTATTACGTACAACGCCAAACTTCGATCTCATATAGTGAGACGACGCGGATCGCTGAGATCTTGTGGATCTATCAAGATATCATTGATTTTTACCAAACTAAAGGGCTCTTTGAGACCTATTATCTTGAATTGGAGTATCGTTTTGTGCGAAACTTATTAGGAAATGTTTTATTGCGCAAGGTCGTTAAATTAAAAGATAAACAACTAAAGCGTCAACTTTTAGATCAGATCTGGCAACAAAAAAAGATCTGGTTCCCAGATTTTGCTAAAAATCCATATTTACGTCAAAGAGGTAAAGTTGATCTATATTTACGTTGTGTCAATCCACTAACTTATCGACTATTTTATCTTTAAAAATGAGGTGAAAAAATGCTAATTGGTTCACATGTCGGCATGAAGGGGAAGGAAATGTTGCTGGGAGCAGCAAAAGAGGCTGCTGGTTATGAGGCTTCGACCTTTATGATCTATACGGGGGCACCCCAAAATACGCGACGTAAACCGATCGCTGAGCTAAATATCGAAGCAGGCCAGGCGTACATGGCAGAACACGGCTTAAGTCAGATCGTTGTTCATGCTCCCTATATCGTTAATCTAGGTAATACTAAAAAACCGGAAAATTTTGGGTTTGCGGTCGAATTTTTACGGGCTGAAGTTGAGCGGGCTGAAGCTTTAGGAGCGACACAGATGACGCTTCATCCCGGAGCCCATGTCGGTGCGGGAGCAAAGGCTGGGATCGAAAGTATTGCTAAGGGCTTAAATGAGGTCATCCGACCTGATCAAAAGCTTCAGATCGCCTTGGAGACGATGGCGGGCAAAGGAACAGAGATCGGGCGGAGCTTTGAAGAATTAGCTCAGATCATCGATTTGGTAAAATATAATGACAAGTTATCCGTTACTTTGGATACTTGCCATACAAATGATGCAGGCTATGCGATCAAAGATGATTTTTCGGGAGTTTTAACGGAATTTGATAAGATCATTGGCTTAGATCGACTAAAAGTGATCCATTTAAATGATTCCTTGAATCCTCAAGGAAGCCATAAGGATCGGCATGCTAATCTAGGTTTTGGGACGATCGGCTTTGACAGTTTAGCAAAGATCGCTAAACTTGATGAATTAGCCACATTACCGAAGATCTTGGAAACACCATATGTAGGTCCCGATAAAAATGATCGTTATGCACCATATGGTTATGAGATCGCAATGTTACGTGCTGGTGAATTTGACCCTGAGCTACTCGATAAGATCTACCAAAATAAGGGTAAAAAATAGACACAAAAAAACTAAGATCTAAATTGAGAATTTCAATTTACAGATCTTAGTTTTTTGTTTATCTTTGAGCGTTACTATCCAAACTTTCGGTAATGATCGTTGCAGTTTCTTCGATCGATTTGTGTGCCACGTTGATCACAGGACAACCTAGTTTTTTGTAAAGTTCATTAGCAAAATTCAATTCGCTTTCGATGTTGTCGATGTTTGAATAGTGTGTATCTGGATCAAGACCATATGAGATCATCCGTTCACGCCGGATCCCATTTAAGATCTCTGGGTCATTAGTCAAGCCAAAGATCTTGTTAGGATCGACTTTATAGATCTCTTCGGGGATCTGTGCCTTAGGAACAAGGGGTAAGTTAGCTACTTTATAGCCACGATTAGCTAGGAAAAGTGACAACGGAGTCTTCGATGTCCGCGAGATCCCTAATAGTACCAGATCTGCTTTTAAGAAACCAGCTGGGTCTTTACCATCGTCATAGGTAACAGCAAATTCAAGGGCTTCGATCCGATTGAAATATTCTTTATCGGTATTGTGATTGATCCCAGCTTTTTGTAATGGTTTTTCGCCTGCTTTTTGTGAGAACTTTTGGATAACATCACTTAAAGCATCGATCACGGCTAAACCATTTTCTTGGCAGTAATTATTTACAAAAGTCGATAGTTCTGGATCGACGAAAGTATGCACGACGATAGCAGATTCGCGTTTGGCCTTGTTCATGATCCCTTGGACCAAAGAAACGGTCTTGATCAATGGGTAACGTTGGATCTTGAAATCTGCATTAGGAAATTGAACACTAGCAGCTTCAGCGATCGCATAGGCGGTCTCCCCGAGTGAATCTGAGATCGCATAGACATGTAATTCATTTGACATAAAAATGCCTCCCTTAATTATGATAAAGTGTTAAAAAACGACTTATTCTATAAGAATTATAGCCTATCTAACGGGCGATTCCAAGAAAAATGGCTAGGGTAAAAAACACCGTAAAACTTTAACTTTTCACCGGTCAGATCACAAATGAACACTAATTATGTAAAAGTTTATAAAGTTATGTTGACTCTAACTTTTAATTTAGTTTATAATAGAAAGGAACTGTTGAGGTTTGTACAATTAAGACGGTTACATTTAAGCTCGGAGGGAGGGAAACAACCATGTCAAAAACAGTCGTTCGTAAAAACGAATCTCTTGATGACGCTCTTCGACGCTTCAAACGTTCCGTTTCAAAAACAGGTACTTTGCAAGAATATCGGAAACGTGAATTCTACGAGAAGCCAAGTGTAAAACGTAAGAAAAAATCCGAAGCAGCAAGAAAGCGCAAAAATAAGCGTCGTTTCTAGTTTCTAGAGGAGGCTAATGTGATGAGTTTATTAGATTCATTACAAAAAGATATGGTAGCTGCAATGAAAGCTAAGGATAAGGGCCGTTTGGCAACTGTTCGAATGCTCAAAGCTGCAGTTACAAATGAACAAATCAACGTTGGACACGACTTGACTCCTGATGAAGAAGTAAGCGTGTTATCTCGTGAGTTGAAGCAACGCAAGGATTCTTTAGAAGAATTCAAGGCTGCTGGGCGTGATGAAGCTGTCCAAAAACTCGAAGAAGAGATCAAAGTTGTTGAAGGTTACTTGCCAAAACAACTCAGTGCAGATGAAGTAAAGGCCGTTGTTGAAGAAACGATCAATCAGGTTGGAGCAACATCAAAAGCTGACTTCGGTAAAGTAATGGGGGCAGTGATGCCTAAGTTAAAGGGTAAAGCTGATGGTAAATTAGTCAACTCTACCGTAATGTCATTGCTTAATAAATAAGCAAAGAGTCGAGATGCTAGATCTCGGCTTTTTTCTTATTTGTTCAAGTTTACTTTGAATTTGATTATCGAATTGATAATCAGTATAATTGGGATTATAAAGTATGATAAGGGAGATGGGCGATTGAGCGCAGAACAATTAGTCGAAAAAAGTTTCGTTCTCAACGATTCTCAATTGCAAATTTCGCTGTCGGGCATCAATGACAGCCATTTTAAATTGATCGAAGAAGGCCAAGATGTAGTATTAAAGCCTTTCGGTGGTACCATAAAGATCACTGGTACTGAAGAAAACGTTGATTTAGTCTACCAGATATTGAGTGAGTTGACGGGACTTTTACGTAAAAAAATCACTATAAGTAGTGCAGATGTTGTGTCAGCGATGAAGATGGCACAGCGCGGGACATTAGAGTATTTTAAAGATCTCTATACTGAGGAGTTGTTAAAAGATCGCCGGGGACGTTCGATCCGGGTCAAAAATTATGGACAACGCCAGTACGTGCAAGAGATCAAGCATAAAGATCTTGTATTTGGGATCGGGCCAGCCGGAACAGGTAAGACTTATTTAGCCGTTGTAATGGCTGTTGCTGCTCTAAAGCGCCATGAAGTCGAACGATTGATCTTGACGCGTCCAGCGGTCGAAGCAGGCGAATCATTGGGCTTTTTGCCGGGGGATCTTAAAGAAAAAGTCGATCCGTATTTACGTCCGATCTATGATGCGCTAAATTCGATCTTAGGGGCAGAACACACGGAACGCTTGATCGAACGCGGTGTGATCGAGATCGCGCCTTTAGCTTATATGCGGGGACGTACGTTAGACAATGCTTTTGTTATCTTGGATGAAGCTCAAAACACAACTCGGGCGCAAATGAAGATGTTTTTGACCCGCCTTGGCTTTGGCTCTAAAATGATCATCAATGGTGATAAATCACAGATCGATCTACCTAAAGGCCACAGTCAAAGTGGTTTAGTCGATGCGGAGAAGATCTTGCAGGGTTCTCCGCATATCGGTTTTGTAAAATTTGATTCTGCCGATGTTGTGCGCCATCCAGTCGTATCTGAGATCATTCGTGCATATGATAACTATAATTCAATGGAAAATGAGGAATAAAAATGGATCTGGAAGTTTATGATAATACTGAGCAAGTTTCAAGTGAGTGGAAGACGCTCATTTGCGAGATCTTGGACTTTGCGGGTGATTATCTCAAGTTACCCTCAAATACTGAAATGTCAGTTACTTTGATGGATAATGCTGAAATCCATCGCATCAACAAAGAATATCGTGGTGTCGATAAACCAACTGATGTGATCAGTTTTGCGATCGAAGAGGAAGATCCAAATGAGGTTCCGATCATTTTACCGGACGAAGCTGACTTCGAGATCCCTAAAAATATCGGGGATATCATGGTTTCGGTCGATAAAGTCAAAGAACAAGCTGAGTATTTAGGACACTCACAGGAAAGAGAATTGGGCTTTTTAGTTGTTCATGGTTTTTTACATCTCAATGGCTACGACCACATGCAAGCAGAAGACGAAAAGGAAATGTTTAGCTTGCAAAGAGAAATTCTCGAGGCGTATGGACTTAAACGATAAAGAACAAAAACAGCCGGTCAACAGCTGGAAAAACCGCCATTTTTTCCAGTCCTTGCGTTATGCGCTCGTTGGCTTGAAAACGGCTTATAGAGAAGAGCGCAATCTGCGGTTTCATGTGAGTGCGATAACTTTGGTCGTGATTATGGGACTCATTTTTAATGTGACCATCAGTGAGTGGCTCTGGCTATTTTTGAGTATTTTTTTGGTGATCTCCAGTGAAGTCTGGAATTCTGCCATCGAAAATGTCGTTGATCTAGCTACAAACTATAAACGACATCCACTTGCCAAAAAAGCTAAAGATATGGCGGCTGCAGCGGTCTTACTGGCAGCGATCTTTTCATTGATCACAGCAACTTTGATCTTTGGTCCACATATTTGGCAATTATTTAACTGATATCAATTAGGGAAGTGTATATTTTGGAAGAAAAATTTCATTCAGGTTTTATTGCGATCGTAGGGCGGCCTAACGTTGGCAAATCGACTTTTTTAAACAATGTGGTCGGACAAAAGATCGCGATCATGAGCGACAAGGCTCAAACAACACGCAATAAGATCCAGGGGGTATATACCACTGAAAATGCGCAGATCGTATTTATCGATACACCTGGGATCCATAAGCCACATAGTCGTTTAGGCGATTTTATGGTCAAGTCGGCGCTTTCGACACTTAATGAAGTTGATGCGGTGATCTTTATGGTCAATGCTGAACAAAAACGGGGTCGGGGCGATGATTTTATCATTGAACGATTAAAAAATGTTAAAAAACCGATCTATTTAGTGATCAACAAGATCGATAAGATCCATCCCGATCATTTATTAGAAGTGATGGATGATTACCGGGATACTTTAGACTACAAAGACGTCTTCCCGATTTCGGCTTTGAATGGCAATAATTGTGCTGAATTAGTCCATGATCTAGTTGAAGATCTGCCGGAAGGTCCGCAATACTATCCTGAAGATCAAGTTACTGATCATCCCGAACGTTTTATCGTCAGCGAATTGATCCGCGAAAAAGTTTTACAATTGACACGCGAAGAAGTACCACATTCCGTTGCCGTCGTTGTCGATCGGATCAAGCGCGAAGATGATGAAAAAGTTTTGATCCAAGCAACTATCGTGGTCGAACGTTCCAGTCAAAAGGGAATTATCATCGGTAAAGGTGGTAAGATGCTAAAAGAGATCGGGACAAGAGCGCGTAAAGAGATCGAATTTATGTTAGGTGACAAAGTCTTTTTAGAGCTTTGGGTCAAAGTTCAGCCTAATTGGAAAGATCGTCAAGTCGATCTAAAAGCGTTTGGTTACCGACAAGATGATTATTAATTAAGGAAAAGAGGGGATGATTCTCCTCTTTTTTGAGATTTTTGGGGGTAAAAAGATGGTGCTACAACAAGGTGTAGAGTTTCTAGGGATCGTGGTCTCACGTAAAGACTATAAGGAACGCGACATGTTGGTCAAAATTTTGACCGATAAATATGGCTTTAAAACTTTTTTTGTCCGTGGAGTGCGTAAGCGGGGTTTTAAGTTAGGCGCAGCGATCTTGCCTTTTACTCATGGGACCTATCTTGGAAGTATCAGTGATGAGGGCCTGTCATTTATCACGACGACTCGTGACATCAGCCAATATCAACAGATCACCCAAGATATCGAGCTGAATGCCTATGCTTCGTATATCTTAAGTTTAGTAGAACGAGCGCTAACGACGGAAGATCTTGTGAATTTAGGTTGGTTTTTAAGGGTCAAAAAGGCACTTGAGTTGATCGATGAGGGCTTTGATCCTGCGATCATCACTAATATCATCGAGATCCAATTACTTACCAGTTTTGGGGTCAGACCGCAACTTGAAAGTTGTGTCATTTGCCAAAATACAGAGCGCTTATTTGATTATTCGGAAAGTTATGGTGGCTTGTTGTGTCAGCAGCATTGGCATTTAGATCCACATCGTTTGCATTTAGATCAGCGGACAGTTTATTATTTACGCTTGCTATCAGTTGTGGATCTGGAGCGGTTGAATTCGATCAAGGTCAAGGACCAGACTAAAGCTAATTTAAGAAGGACTTTGGATGAGATCTATGAACATCAAGTTGGAATTTATGTGCCAGCAAAAAAATTTCTTGACCAAATGTCGTCATGGGACCAATTTTTTAAGGATAATAAGTGATTTTACAACTAAATATGACTTGACAAAAAAACGCGGTTAAACTATCCTAAAAATATCAATAATGAGACGTTGATAGAAGAGGATCGGTCTAAGGATAGAGTTAGCGAGTCTGAGATGGTGAAAGCAGATATCTATTGAGACATGATTGGCACTTTTGGAGTCTTAACGAATTAAGCTGCTAGTTATACTAGAAGTAGGGTGGAACCGCGATTTTCGAAAATCGTCCCTATGTAGCCAAAGGCGCTACATAGGGACTTTTTTGTGCGTTATTTGGCTGATTCGAAAATAAATCTTTGGAGGCAAAAAGATGGCAGATAAATTGTCAATGCAAGATATTATTTTGACATTACAACAGTTTTGGGCAAAGCAAGGCTGTATGTTAATGCAATCCTATGATACAGAAAAAGGGTGCTGGTACGATGAGTCCTTACACTTTCTTGCGTGCAATTGGTCCTGAACCATGGAATGTGGCTTATGTTGAACCTTCACGGCGGCCAGCTGATGGTCGTTATGGTGAAAACCCAAACCGGCTTTACCAACACCACCAATTCCAGGTATTAATGAAGCCTTCTCCTGATAATATTCAAGAACTTTATTTGGATAGTTTACGTGCCTTAGGGATTGATCCTTTAGAACATGATATCCGGTTTGTTGAAGATAACTGGGAAAACCCTTCAATGGGCTGTGCCGGTGTTGGTTGGGAAGTTTGGCTTGATGGAATGGAAGTTACTCAATTTACTTACTTCCAACAAGTTGGGGGCTTAGAAGTTCGTCCAGTTGCCGTTGAAGTAACTTATGGGCTCGAACGTTTATCCTCTTACATCCAAGACGTTAATTCAGTATTTGAGCTTGAATGGGCCGATGGAGTCAAATACGGTGATATCTTCAAAGAACCTGAATTTGAACATTCCAAGTATTCATTTGAAGAAAGCAACCAAGAGATGTTATTTGAATTGTTTGACACTTATGAAAAAGAAGCTAAAAAGCAGATCGAAAATGGTCTAGTTCACCCAGCCTATGACTATATCCTAAAATGTAGCCATACCTTTAACTTATTAGATGCTCGTGGTGCAGTTTCTGTAACTGAACGTGCTGGTTATTTATCACGGATCAGAAATATGGCTCGAATGGTCGCTCGGGCTTTTGTGGCTGAACGTAAGAAATTGGGTTATCCATTGATCAAAGATGAAGCTTTACGCGCTAAATTGTTAGAGGAGGACAAATAATGGCACATACATTTTTGTTAGAGATCGGATTAGAAGAGATCCCAGCTCATGTCGTTACACCAAGTAGCCAACAATTGGTCAAAAAGATGACGGCATTTTTAGAAGAAAATCGCTTAGACTTTGATGAGATCAAAGCTTACTCAACTCCAAGGCGTTTAGCACTCAAGGTCTTAGGCTTAGCTGATAAGCAAGCTGACATTGAAGAAGAAGCTAAAGGTCCAGCTAAAAAGATCGCTTTGGATGCCGAAGGAAACTGGTCTAAAGCTGCTCAAGGCTTTTCTCGGGGCCAAGGTTGCACGCCAGATGATATCTTCTTTAAGGAATTAAAAGGGGTCGAATATGCTTATGTTAAGAAATTCATCCCTGGTAAGAGCGCTAAAGAAGTTTTAAGTGATGTCAAAGACGTCGTGATGGATCTTAAGTTCCCAACGATGATGCGCTGGAGCACTAATGATTTTGAATATGTGCGTCCGATCAAGTGGCTAGTATCTTTGTTGGATAAAGAAGTCGTAGATTTTGAGATCTTAAACGTTAAGGCTGGACGCCAAACGTTGGGTCATCGTTTCTTGGGTAAAGCAATCGAGCTTGCTGATGCTAATGACTATCCAGCTGCTTTAGAACCACAAATGGTGATCGCTGATGCCAAGAAACGTAAAGAAATGATCGTTTCACAGATCAATGAGCTTGCACAACAAAATAACTGGCAAGTAGTGATCGATCCAGAGTTGTTAGAAGAAGTTAACAATTTGGTCGAATATCCAACTGTCTTTGCTGGGAACTTTGATCAAAAATACCTAGCGATCCCAGACGCTGTTTTGATCACCTCCATGAAAGATCATCAACGTTTCTTCTACGTAACCGATGAAGCTGGTAACTTATTACCAAACTTTATCTCGGTACGTAACGGGAACCAAGCTCATTTGGAAAATGTGATCGCCGGTAACGAAAAAGTGTTGACGGCACGCTTAGAAGATGCTGCTTTCTTCTATGAAGAAGATCAAAAACAAACGATCGCAGATTATGTTGAACGTTTGAAGAAGGTAATGTTTCACGATAAGATCGGTACGATCTACGAAAAGATGGAACGTGTCCACTTGATCGCACATTACTTAGGTGAAAAATTAGGCTTAAGTGACCAAGAATTAGCTGATCTTGATCGTGCAAGTCAGATCTATAAATTTGACTTAGTAACTGGAATGGTCGGTGAATTTTCAGAATTGCAAGGTGTCATGGGTGAGATCTACGCTAGATTGCAAGGTGAAAATGAAGCAGTCTGTGTTGCAATGCGTGAAGAATATCTTCCAACTAGTGCTGAAGGCGAATTACCACAGACAAATGTTGGGGCAGTACTATCGATCGCAGATAAAGTTGATAGCATCCAAGCCTTCTTTAGTGCAGGGATGTTGCCAAGTGGTTCTAATGACCCTTATGCCTTGCGTCGTCAAGCTTTAGGTATCGTTCGGATCGCTTTAGCTAAAGGTTGGGCCCTTTCAACCCCATTGTTACAAGCAGCAGTTGAAGCCGCTTATGCTAAACGCCAAGATCTATATGAAAAGATCGCTCCTGCTGAAAATAAAGCTATGATCCAAGATTTCATCGCAGATCGCTTGCAACAGATCTTGAATGGACCAAACTTACGGCATGATGTGCTTGAAGCAGTAATGGCTAATAAAGCTAATGCATTTACCTTGGCTCAAAAAGCCGCTGATCTTTTGGCGCAACATTTAACAGATGAAGACTTCAAAGAAAATATCGAAGCTTTGACTAGAGCAAGTCGCTTAGCTAAGAAATTAGATGATCAAAGTGATCTTACTGTTGATACAGCTTTATTTGAAAATGAAGCTGAACAAGGTCTTTATGAAGCTGTTGAAGCAGTTAGAAAAGACTTCAAAGCCGCTGATCTTGAAACTAAATTTATTGCTTTGAAGAACTTACGTGAACCGATCAATGCTTATTTTGAAAAGACGATGGTCATGGCCGATGATGAAAAGGTCAAGTTGAATCGTTTGCGTCAATTAGCACAGATCGCACGTTTGACAGCTGTCTTTGGTGCTTTAGATGCCTTGAATACTAAATAATTTTTCTAAGAGTGAGTCTAGTTTTTAGACTTGCTCTTTTTTTCGAGCAATTATGTTGTCTAAGAGCAATGGTACAGCGTATTATTTAGATGTAAAAAAGTTGAAGGATAATTATTTTGTAATAATGCTTGTCAAAGACATGTCAATTTGATATAGTAATTGTTTACGTTTACTCTTGCAATAAAGATATATCTATTATAAAATTAGTATCGGTATAATTTTTATTATGAAAGGTCGTGCTTTGGTGTGCGACCTTTCGTAACTATATTTAAAAATGGGGTGAGGCCGTGGTAAGTCAACGTAGGATACCGACTGATGTGATCGATCAGATCAGATCGGATGTCAATATTTTGGATATCGTAGGCCAATATGTCCAGTTACACCGTTCAGGAAGCAATTGGTTCGGATTGTGTCCCTTCCATACAGAAAAAACGGGTTCGTTTTCTGTAAATGAACCTAAACAGTTCTTTCACTGTTTTTCATGCGGTCGCGGGGGAAATGTTTTCAAATTCTTGATGGAGATCGAGGATCTGACATTTCCGGAAGCCGTTTATCGCACAGCTGAGTTAGCTGGGATCGAGCTTGATGCTAAGTATTTACCGCAAAATACTACCGGCGCTGAAGACACGCAGTCTGAGACCGGTAGATTAAAGCAACTTTATGCGCAAGCAGGGCAGTTATATCACCATATCTTAGTAAATACTAAGTTAGGTCAACCTGCTTTGGATTACTTACATGAACGTGGTCTAAGTGATGAGCTGATCGCCGAGTTTCAGTTGGGGTATGCACCTCAAGCTGACCTCTTACAAGCCTTCTTTCATGAAAAAAAGCTTGATGATTATCAAACTTTGCGAAAATCGGGCTTGTTTAGTGAACGCCAAGGTGAAGAACTGGCTGAACGTTTCAATGATCGGATCATGTTTCCGATCAGAAATCAGACTGGACAGATCATTGCTTTTTCAGGACGACTCTTGACACCTGATAAAAAATTGCCTAAATATCTCAACTCACCCGAGGGGATCTTATTTAATAAGCGTAAAGTGCTCTTTAATTTTGATAAGGCTAAAAAGACGATCAGACATGAAAGTAAAGTCTATCTATTTGAAGGCTTTATGGATGTTTTAGCGGCATGGCGGGCCGGCATCAAAAATGGTGTGGCTTCAATGGGGACGAGTTTAACGAATGAGCAGATCTATCTTTTAGAGCAAACTGCAAGTAAGCTTTATATCTGTTATGATGGTGACCTTCCAGGGCGCAAAGCTACCAAGCGGGCCTTGGAATTGATCGCACCGTTGAGCAAGTTTGAGCTTGGAGCGATCTTGTTACCTGAAAAGCTCGACCCAGATGAGTATGTTCGTAAATACGGTCCAGAAAATTTTAAAGATTTTGTGACGTCACATGAACGCACTGAATTAGAATTTTATTTGGAGTATTTTCGAGCAGGGCGTAATCTTGAGACTGAAAGTGATCAATTAGCGTATATTACAGATGTTCTAGAGAAAGTTGCGCAGGTCAAAGATCCACTGGCACGCGATCTGACCATCAATCGTTTAGCCAAAGAGTTTGAGCTAGATAAGAACAATTTAACTAGTCAACTTCAGGCTTTGATGCAACAGGTCCAGTCAGAACAGCTCAAACAAGATCAAGCAAATTCACTCAAGCGCTCGGATAAGGTCGTCTATAGTACCCAACAGCGTCAAGAAAAAAAACGCTACACTCCGGCCGAACAAGCCGAAAGATTATTATTGTACCGTTTGTTACATGAACACGATGTCTTTTTGCGCATCAAGGGTCTAGCTGATTTTTCGTTTATCCACGAAGATTATGAAACGATCTTTTTATTAGCTGATGGATACTTTGATCGTTATTCTGAGTATGAAAGTGCAAGCTTTTTAGACTTTTTAAAAGATGAACATTTAAGACAGATCATCATTTCACTTGAACTGGGTGATTATGGTGAATCAAATGAGCAAGAGATCAGCGATTGTCTGGCATTTATCATGCAGCATTCCCCGTTAGAAGAGCAGATCAAGGCGGTCGAAGCCCAATTAGAGCAAGCAAAACGTTTGGGAGATGCTAAAGCGATCATGGAACAGACGACAAAACTGATCGAATTATTGAAAAAAAAGCAGACAGAGAAGTCAATCATTTAAGGGAGGCCTCTATTTTGGCAGAAGAGAAAAAAAATACGAATTTCGATGCGGTGGCATATAAGAAAGCATTGCGTGAGTTATTACGTGAGTATAAACCAAAAAAAGAAATCAGATATGATGAATTGACTGATAAAATGGTAACGCCATTTCACTTAGATGCCGAACAAATGGACAGTTTGATCGTGCGGGTCGAAGATGCTGGGATCTCAGTTGTGGATGAAAATGGTGATCCAAGTGAACTTAGCTTGAAGAAAGCCAGTCATGAAGAAAAAGAATTAGCAAAAAGTGACTTATCAGCTCCATCTGGCGTTAAGATCAATGATCCAGTTCGGATGTACCTTAAAGAAATTGGCCGTGTCAATCTCTTGACTGCTGACGAAGAAGTGGCTTTAGCTTTGCGGATCGAAGAAGGCGACGAAGAAGCTAAGCAACGTTTGGCGGAAGCAAACTTGCGCTTGGTCGTTTCGATTGCTAAGCGCTATGTAGGTCGTGGAATGTCATTTCTTGACTTGATCCAAGAAGGTAACATGGGCTTGATGAAAGCCGTTGAAAAATTTGACTATCGTAAGGGATTCAAATTCTCAACTTATGCAACTTGGTGGATCAGACAAGCGATCACACGTGCGATCGCTGATCAAGCTCGGACGATCCGGATCCCTGTGCACATGGTGGAAACGATCAATAAATTGATCCGTATCCAACGCCAAATGCTCCAAGATCTCGGGCGGGAACCTATTCCTGAAGAGATCGGGGCTGAAATGAACATGCCGACCGAAAAAGTACGTGAGATCTTAAAGATCGCGCAAGAACCTGTTTCTTTAGAAACGCCGATCGGTGAAGAAGATGATTCGCATTTAGGTGATTTTATCGAAGATCAAGATGCGACAAGTCCAGCTGAACATGCAGCTTATGAATTATTAAAAGAACAGATCGAAAGTGTCTTAGATACTTTGACCGATCGTGAAGAAAATGTTTTGCGTCTACGCTTTGGTCTAGATGATGGTCGGACGCGGACTTTAGAAGAAGTTGGTAAAGTCTTTGGCGTCACACGGGAACGTATTCGTCAGATCGAAGCCAAGGCTTTACGTAAATTACGTCATCCTTCACGGTCTAAACAATTAAAAGACTTCTTAGAATAGGCTTTGTCAAAGGTCCGCCAATTTTGGGTGGACCTTTTTTTGTCGAGTCTAAAGATAAATGGTAAAATAATCCTTAAGAAACAACGTCAGCGGAAATAAAATGTGGCGCTGAGTCCAAAAAGTAGTAAATGAAAGGAATAGCTATATTTTCTGACCACATTTGGTATAGCTAATAGTAACATGGATGCACATCATCTTTCACAACGCCTCTTATGTGTGGCTGATCTGATCGAAAAAGGAGCACGTTTAGCGGATATCGGTTCTGATCATGCTTATTTACCAGCATATTTGGCTTTAAAGGGTCAAATTGAATTTGGGATCGCTGGTGAAGTGGTCAAGGGACCTTATGAAAATGCAAAGCAAGAGATCAAAAAAGAGGGGCTAGAAGATAAAGTCCAAGCCCGATTGGCTGATGGTTTGGATGCGATCGAGTTAGCTGACCAGATCAATGTGATCACGATCTGCGGAATGGGTGGTACGTTGATCTGTGATATCTTAGAAGCGGGGAAGGATAAGTTAGTCGAGCATCCCCAGTTGATCTTACAGCCTAATGTCGGTGAAGAAAATGTCAGACGTTGGTTGTTAGCCAATAATTATCAGATCACAGCTGAGTATATCATGGAAGAAGATGGCCACATCTATGAAGTGATCGCAGCAAGCTATACTGATGAAAAACAAACTTTAACACCTGAAGAGTTACAGTTTGGACCTTATCTGCTCCAAAAGAAAAATGCTGCTTTTCAAGCTAAATGGCAAAAAGAGATCGCTAAGTTAGAAACGATCTTAAAAGAATTGAATAAAGCAAATCAAGTTCCAGTCGCTAAAAAACAAGCGCTCGAAGCAAAAATAGCGCAGATCGGAAGTGTTTTAAATGGTTAAAGTCAAAGATATCGTGGCTCGTTTTGAGGAATTTGCTCCCCAGCAGATCGCCGAAAAAAACGACCCGATCGGATTACAATTAGGTAGTCTCGAGCATGAAGTCAAAAAAATGATGGTCACCTTAGATGTCAGACCAGAAGTTGTGGAAGAGGCGATCAAAGCGGGAGTAGATTTTATTTTTGCCCATCATCCAGCGATGTTTGTTCCGGTAAAACATTTTGATCTAGCCGATCCGCAAAATCAAATGTATGCCAAACTCATCAAGCACGATATCACGGTCTATGCAGCCCACACCAATTTGGACAATGCTAACGGGGGTATGAATGATTGGTTAGCCGAAGCATTGAAGATTGAAGAAACAAAAACGTTACTGCCACCTAAAGCTGAAGTTTGGTATAAATTAGCGGTATTTGTCCCTGAAGAACATGCTACCGTCTTACGTCAAGCCTTAGCTAAAGCTGGTGCGGGACACTTAGGCGATTATACGGCATGCTCATATTCTGTAAGTGGGACAGGTCGTTTTAGACCAGAAGCTGGTGCTACCCCACATTTAGGTGAAGTCGGTCAAGTAAGCGAAGTCGCTGAAGAAAAAGTCGAAGTGGTTTTCCCGGCCAAAATAAAAGCCAAAGTTTTGCAGGCAATGCAAGCTGCGCATCCATATGAAGAGATCGCTTTTGATCTATACCAAGTCGAAGGTCTCGGTCAAAGTACGGGGATGGGCCGTGTCGGTAAGTTGAGCACACCGATGACAGTCAATGAATATGCGGCGTTTTGTAAACAAGTTTTAGGCCTTCAGGGGTTGCGTTTAGTAGCTAAAGATCCTACAAGGATGGTGGAACGGGTCGCCGTCTTAGGTGGTTCCGGCGCTAAATTTTATCCATTTGCTTTAAAAGCTCAAGCTGATGTCTATGTTACAGGCGATGTCTCTTATCATACAGCTCATGATATGTATGAAAGTGGACTGGCAGTGATCGATCCTGGACATCATTTTGAAGCGATCTGTAAGCCTCATCTAAAACGACTCTTTACCCGTTGGAATGAGCAAAATGCTTGGCAGATCGAGGTTGTTTCTTCTAAATTAAATACAGATCCATTCACATTCATCTAGCAGAAAAGAGGAATTTTAATGACAAAATATGATAAATTAGTACCGCGCTTTTTGGATTATGTTAAAGTCGAAACACGTTCCGATGAAAATTCGACGACGATCCCATCCACGCAGTCACAAGTTGAGTTCGCTAAAAAATTAGCGGCTGAATTGACGGCGATCGGTTTAGAAAATGTCCGTATCTCAGCTAAAAGTGGTTATGTTTTTGCTGAATTAAAGAGTAATTTAGCCGATGATACAGGTGTAAAAAAGGTCGGCTTCTTAGCTCATATGGATACGGCTGATTTTAATGCGACTGATGTAAAACCGCAGATCGTTGAAAATTATGACGGGCAAAGTGATATCAAATTGGATCCAGCTGGCAACTATGTCTTATCACCAGCCGAATTTCCAAGTTTGAAAAAATATCAAGGGCATACCTTGATCACTACAGATGGTTCAACTTTACTCGGGGCTGACGATAAAGCTGGGGTAGCTGAGATCATTACAGTCATGGAATATTTAGTGGCTCATCCCGAGATCAAACATGGCGATATCAAGATCGGGATCGGACCAGATGAAGAGATCGGTACTGGCTCACGGCAATTTGATGTGGCTGATTTTGGGGCTGATATTGCTTATACAGTCGATGGTGGTCCTTTAGGAGAATTGGAATATGAGACCTTTAATGGAGCTCAAGCCAAGGTCAAATTTATCGGTAAAGATGTTCATCCGGCGACCGCAAAGGGGATCATGGTCAATGCGATCCAACTAGCAATGGATTTCCATGCTTTATTGCCTAAAGATGAAGTCCCTGAAAAAACAGAAGGACGCCAAGGATTTTTCCATGTGCTTGATATGCAAGGAACAGTCGATCAAGCTAGTTTGACTTATATCATTCGTGATCACGATCATCAAAAATTTGAACAACGCAAACAATTGATGAAAGATATCGCAGCTAAATTAAATGAAAAATTGGGTCAAGAGCGCGTTGTGCTTGAACTAAAGGATCAATACTACAACATGCGTGAAGTTATCGAAAAAGACATGACAGTCGTTGAACTTGCTGAACAGGCGATGAAAAATCTCGATATCACACCAGAGATCTATCCCGTCCGTGGAGGCACAGATGGGTCAACGATCTCATTTATGGGATTACCGACACCTAATATTTTTGCGGGGGGCGAAAACATGCATGCCCGCTATGAATATGTATCTAAGCAAGTCATGGAACAAGCAGCTGATGTGATCTTAGAGATCATCAAGTTAGCAGCAACTAAATAGTTTTAAAGCGTGGCAAGTAAGTCGCGCTTATTTGTGAAATGGGGTAGTTAGGATGAATAATGAAGATAATTTGACTTCAGCAGTGCAAGCTGCATTGGGTGAAGCCCAACAGATCGCGATCACGCGTAAGCAACAAGAGATCGATGTTGCTCACCTCTTTAAATTCTTAGTGCAACCAGGTGAACTTGTCGGTGAGATCTATAAAAAAGCCGGAGTTGACCTTAAAGCCTTTGAACAAGAGGTCGACCGTGTCTTAGATCAGTTACCAGTCATTTCTGGCAGTGTTCAATATGGTCAAGCCTTTAGCACGAAGTTATTACAACTCTTGCGTGATGCCGATGAGATCAAGCAAGAATTTGGTGATGAATACATCTCTTTGGATACTTTAGTCTTGGCTTTGATGAAACAGACTTATGATCCACTAGCACGTTGGTTGACCGAGCACGGTGCTAACGTTGCTAAACTCCAACAGACCATCACTGAGATGCGAGCTGGTGAACGGGTGACTTCTAAGAATCAAGAAGAACAATACCAAGCTTTGGAAAAATATGGGGTCGATCTAGTCAAACAAGTTCGTCAAGGTAAGCAAGATCCGATCATTGGTCGCGACGAAGAGATCCGTGATGTGATCAGGATCTTATCGCGGAAGACGAAAAATAATCCCGTCTTGATCGGGGAACCTGGGGTCGGTAAAACAGCGATCATCGAAGGTTTGGCGCAACGGATCGTTAGAAAAGACGTTCCTGATAATCTAAAAGATAAGACGATCTTTTCTTTAGATATGGGCTCTTTGATCGCGGGTGCTAAATACCGTGGCGAATTTGAAGAACGCTTGAAAGCTGTTTTAAAGGCTGTTACCAAGAGTCAAGGCCAGATCATCTTATTTATCGATGAGATCCATAATATTGTTGGGGCTGGTAAGACAGAAGGCAGTATGGATGCCGGTAATCTGTTGAAACCAATGCTTGCCCGTGGTGAACTGCATTTGATCGGGGCGACGACTTTAGACGAATATCGTGAGTATTTAGAAAAGGACAAAGCCTTAGAGCGCCGTTTCCAAAAAGTTTTGGTCAAAGAACCGACCGTTGAAGACACGATCTCGATCTTACGGGGGTTAAAGGAACGCTATGAGATCCACCATGGTGTTTCGATCCATGATAGTGCCTTAGTGGCGGCAGCGACCTTATCTGATCGCTATATCACCGATCGCTTCTTGCCCGATAAAGCGATCGATCTAGTCGATGAAGCTTGTGCTGAGATCAGAGTAGAAATGAATTCGATGCCGACCGAACTCGATCAGATCACGCGCCAATTGATGCGCCAAGAGGTCGAGGAAGCAGCCTTGAAAAAAGAATCTGACCCCGCTTCTAAGAAACGCTTAGCCGAAATGCAAAGCGAATTAGCTGAGTCGCGTGAGAAAGCTAATCAATTGAAGATGCGCTGGGAAAGTGAAAAAGAAGACGTCCAAAAGATAAGTGATAAAAAATCTGAACTCGATCGGGCTAAGCATGAACTAGAGGAAGCTGAAAATAACTATGACCTTGAAAAAGCTGCTAAGTTGCAACATGCTGTGATCCCAGAATTGGAAAAACAATTAGCCAAACTAGAGCAAGTAGAGCGTCCGGATAATTGGTTGGTCGAAGAATCAGTGACCGAAGAAGAGATCGCTTCAGTCGTCAGTCGGTTAACGGGTGTACCCGTAGCTAAATTAGTTCAAGGTGAACGGCAAAAGCTCTTACATTTAGCTGAGAACCTGCATAAGCGCGTGATCGGTCAAGATGAAGCCGTTGATGCAGTCTCAAATGCGGTTCTACGTTCTCGTGCTGGGTTGCAAGACCCATCTAAACCATTGGGCTCATTTATGTTTTTAGGACCAACTGGGGTCGGTAAAACTGAATTAGCTAAAGCCTTAGCTGAAGATCTCTTTGATTCTGATAAGCATATGGTTCGGATCGATATGTCGGAATACATGGAAAAAGCCAATGTTTCACGTTTGGTCGGAGCTGCTCCAGGGTATATCGGCTATGAAGAAGGCGGACAATTGACCGAAGCTGTTCGGCGTAATCCATACACGATCGTATTGTTCGATGAGATCGAAAAAGCTCATCCCGATGTCTTTAACATCTTGTTGCAAGTTTTAGATGATGGACGTTTGACTGATGGCCAGGGACGAACGGTCGATTTTAGAAATACGATCTTGATCTTAACGTCTAACTTAGGTTCAGAGATCTTGTTGAATAATTTAGAAGCTGACGATAAGATCTCACCTGAGGCTAAAAAACAAGTGTTAGATATTGCTAAGGCTCACTTTAAGCCGGAATTTCTCAATCGGATCGATGATATCATCATGTTCTCACCATTATCGCTCAATGCTATTGGAAAGATCGTGGATAAATTCGTTGCGCAACTATCAAAACGGCTTGAAGAACAAGAGATTAGTCTGACGATCAGTGATAGTGCTCGGCAATGGTTGGCTCAAAAAGGCTATGATCCTGCTTACGGAGCTCGGCCACTGCAACGCTTCATCACAAATCAAGTCGAAACGCCATTGGCACGTGAGATCATTTCAGGTGAGATCTTACCACACAGTAAAGTTGAGATCGATCTAAAGGATGGAAATTTAGTCTTCAATAAGACAGTTATTGAATAACAAAAAAACCGAGGCTACAAATAGTCTCGGTTTTTAGGGTGTCCGTCAACTGATA